>OFDC01000449.1_pt1 | contig 31690 bp, 28 predicted proteins | sample 1520941 | NCBI WGS metagenome assembly OFDC01 (sample SAMEA94258168, study PRJEB24077) | hot springs metagenome | biome: Aquatic biome; feature: Water | place: India | collected 2012-12-06 | depth 5 m | reverse complement strand
CCGCGGCCATGGCGGCGGCGTTGGCCGGCGGGTGCAGGTCGTCGGCGTCGAGGCAGGCGACCCCGGCGAGGGCGGCCGCGGCGGCGGCAACGGTCGTCTTGCCCGACCCCGAGACGCCGCACACGACGACGGCGACAGCGGTGGGCGGGTGATCACTCACCCGCCCACCGTAGGGGTCGCGCTCAGCGCAGGTCGAGCAGCACGCGGCTGGGAGCCCCGGGGTCGACGCGCACGGCGACGCTCGCGCCGGGCTGCACCTGCGGCAGCAGCGCCATCGGCACGACCGTCGTGGTGGTGACCGGCACGGGAACACCCGCGGGCAGCAGCACCAGCAGCCCGAGCGCCACCTGCACGCCGTCGTTGACCATCACGCCGGTGCTCGCGAGCTGGGTGACCGTGGCCGTGGCCGAGACCAGCGCTGAACCGGCACCGCCGGGGCCGGCCGCCGCGGTGCGCAGCTCGTTCTGGGCGATGAGGCCGTCCATCGTGGCCTGCGCCTGCGCGAGCTGCGCGCCGACGTTCATGGTGGCGAGGTTGTCGAAGCCCATCGTGGTGAGCTTCGCGAGGTTGGTGAGCACGCCCATGGCTAGAGGGCGGTGTAGAGCTCGTTGAAGCGCGAGCCGACGGCGCGGTCGGCCTGGATGCGCGCGCCCCAGCCCTCCTGCGCGGTGGCCCAGTCGGCGGGGGCGATGCCGAGACCGGCGGCCACGTCGACGAGCTTCGTCGTGTCGTACCCGAAGGCCGCGATGCCCTTGCTGACCTGCGCGTACTGCTCGAGCGTGACGCCGGCGATCGGCGCGAGCGCCTCGGCGCTCGGGGCACCGTGGGCCTGCTGGTTGGCGACGTTCACGGCGGCCTGCGAGCCGACCGTGCCCGGGAAGCCGGCGCCGGGCATGCCCGCGGCGCCGAACACGGCGGAGTTCATGGCGGCCTGCGCCTGCGCCTGGGCGGCGAGGGTGTTGGCGCTCTCGATGAGCGCGGGGGCGGCGTTGATCGTGTCGATCATGCTCTTGAACATGTTCATGGTGATGCCTCTCGGTGGATGCCGCGTTGGAGGCGGACGGGGTGGTGGCGTGCGGGGTGCAACCTGATGCACTCATCCTTCGCGCGCGGCGCGGCGGGGGCCTGAGCATCCGTTGCTCAATTCGAGGGATGCGGCTACTCAGTCGACGCGGCGACGCGCCCCGCACCGCGCTCTAGGCTGGAGGTCATGACCACCACGCCTTCTGCCAACATCGGCGTCGTCGGGCTCGCCGTCATGGGCTCGAACCTCGCGCGCAACCTCGCCAGCCGCGAGGGCAACACCGTCGCCGTCTTCAACCGCTCGTGGGAGAAGACCGAGACCCTCATCACCGAGCATCCCGAAGCGGGCTTCATCGCGACGAAGGACTACGCCGCGTTCGCCGCGGCGCTGCAGAAGCCGCGCACCGCGATCATCATGGTGCAGGCCGGTCGCGGCACCGACGCCGTCATCGACGAGCTGACGAAGGTGTTCGAGCCGGGCGACATCATCGTCGATGGCGGCAATGCGCTCTTCACCGACACCATCCGCCGCGAGGCCGCCGTGGGCGCCACCGGCATCAACTTCGTCGGCGCGGGCATCTCGGGCGGCGAGGAGGGCGCGCTCAACGGCCCCTCGATCATGCCCGGCGGCTCGGCCGAGGCGTGGGTCACCCTCAAGCCGATCCTCGAGTCGATCGCCGCTGTCGCCGAGGGCGAGCCGTGCGTCACCCACGTCGGCACCGACGGTGCGGGGCACTTCGTCAAGATGATCCACAACGGCATCGAGTACGTCGACATGCAGCTCATCGCCGAGGCGTACGACCTGCTGCGCCGCGTGGGCGGCTTCTCGCCCGCCGAGATCGCCGACATCGTGGCCGAGTGGAACACCGGCGAGCTCGAGAGCTACCTCATCGAGATCACCGCCGAGGTGCTGCGCCAGGTCGACGCCGAGACCGGAAAGCCGCTCGTCGACGTCATCCTTGACCAGGCCGGCGCCAAGGGCACCGGCGCGTGGACGGTGCAGACCGCCCTCGACCTCGGGGTGCCCGTCTCGGGCATCGCCGAGGCCGTGTTCGCCCGCTCGCTCTCGTCGAAGCCCGCGCAGCGCGCCGCCGCCGCGAGCCTGCCCGGCAGCACGCAGGAGTGGCAGGTCGCCGACCGCGACGCCTTCGTCGAAGACGTTCGCCGCGCCCTCTACGCCTCGAAGATCATCGCCTACAGCCAGGGCTTCGACGCGATCGTCGCCGGCGCCGAGCAGTACAACTGGGACATCAAGAAGGGCGACATCGCCAAGATCTGGCGGGCCGGCTGCATCATCCGCGCGCGCTTCCTGAACCGCATCACCGAGGCCTACGCCGCCGACCCGGGCCTCGTCGCCCTCGTCACCGCGCCGTACTTCGCCGAGGCCGTGACCGGCGCGCTGCCGTCGTGGCGGCGGGTCGTCGCCGGTGCGGCGCTGGCGGGCATCCCGACCCCCGCGTTCGCGTCGTCGCTGTCGTACTACGACGGTCTGCGCGCCGACCGCCTGCCGGCCGCGCTCGTGCAGGGCCAGCGCGACTTCTTCGGGGCGCACACCTACAAGCGCGTCGACAAGGAGGGCACGTTCCACACGCTGTGGAGCGGCGACCGCACCGAGATCTCCGCGACGGACGCACACTAGATGGCATGAACGACGACGACCCGATCGAGCTGCGCGAGTGGCCCGACGACGAGCGCGATGATGCGCGACCGACCGCCTGGGAGCGGCGGGCGCGCGTCATGCGGTGGGTCGCCCTCGTCGCTCTGATCGGGATGCTCGTGCCCACCACCCTCAGCACGGTGGCCGTCGCCCGCACCACCGCCGAGCAGTCGTGCCGGCTCGCGGTCGACGCGGTGGCGAGCGAGCGCACCCCCAGCCGGGTGTCGTTCGAGGTGCTGTCGCTCGAGGCCATCGGGTGGACGTGCTACGCGCAGACGGCGGGCGGAGACGTGCTCGTCGCCCTGCTTGGGCTCATCCCGGGCGAGCCGCGGCTCGTGCCGCAGGGGCAGCTGAGCTGAGGGGGCCGCTCCCCTGCTTGCGGCACCCCCCGGGGGGCATGTCACACTGGAGGCGTTCCGCGCCTGCGAACGGCGCCCCGAGGCTCTCTCGAGGCGGCGTGACCCGTCGAGGAGCGGTGGTTGCCTTCATCGCTTCCGGTCACCTCAGTCGCACACCTTTTTCGCGCGGAGCCGATGCCGCTGCGCGGTCGTTCGGAGTACCCGGGCCTGCGCATCCGTCATCGTCGACGAACAGTGAGGAACCCCATCATGATCAGCATCGATCGCACCCGCCTGACCGAGCTCACCGAGCGCGAAGGCCAGGCCTTCATCGCCGCCCGCCCGAAGTCGAAGGCCGCCTACGAGCGCGCCGAGCACCTCTTCGGCCGCGTGCCGATGACCTGGATGAACAAGAAGTCGGGCGCCTTCCCGATCTACCTCGACCGCGCGCAGGGCAACCGCGTGTGGGACATCGACGGGCACGAGTACATCGACTTCGCTCTCGGCGACACCGGGTCGATGGCCGGGCACTCGAACCCCGTCGTCGTCGAGGCGGTCACGCGCCGCATCGGCGAGCTCGGCGGCCTCGTGACGATGCTGCCGACGGAGGACGCCGAGTGGGTCGGCGCCGAGCTGTCGCGCCGCTTCAAGATGGACCGCTGGTCGTTCTCGCTGACGGCGACGGATGCGAATCGCTGGGCGATCCGTCTCGTGCGCGCCATCACCGGAAAGCCGAAGATCCTCTTCCACTCGTACTGCTACCACGGATCGGTCGACGAGTCGCTCATCGTCGTCGGGCCCGACGGCGAGGGAATGTCGCGCCCCGGCAACGTCGGCGCGCCCGTCGACGTGACCGAGACCTCGCGCGCCGCCGAGTACAACGACCTGCCGGGCCTCGAGCGCGCCCTCGCGCACGGCGATGTCGCCGCGGTGCTCATCGAGCCCGCGCTGACCAACATCGGCATCGTGCTGCCCGAGCCGGGCTACCTCGAGGGCGTGCGCGCGCTGACCCGCCAGTACGACGCGCTGCTCATCATTGATGAGACGCACACCTTCTCGGCCGGGCCCGGCGGCATGACGCAGGCCTACAACCTCGAGCCCGACCTCGTCGTCATCGGCAAGTCGATCGGCGGGGGCATCCCGACCGGCGCCTACGGACTGTCGGCCGCCTTCGCAGAGCGGGCGCTCGCGCGCACCGACCTCGACCTCGTCGACATGGGCGGCGTCGGCGGCACGCTCGCGGGCAACCCCGTCGCGGTCGCGGCCATGCGCGCGACGCTCGAGCACGTGCTCACCGACGAGGCCTTCGCGCACATGATCGACACCGCCACGTACTTCACCGACGGGGTCAACGCGCTGTTCGACCGCTACGAGCTGCCGTGGGCGATCAACCAGCTCGGGGCGCGCGCCGAGTACCGCTTCGCGCGGCCGTATCCGAAGAACGGCACCGAGGCGGCGGCCGCGGCGGATGCGGAGCTCGAGGACTTCCTGCACCTCTACCTCGCCAACCGCGGCATCATGCTCACGCCGTTCCACAACATGGCCCTCATGGCGCCCATGACGACGCGGGCCGATGTGGACGCGCACAACACCGTGTTCGAGGCGGCGATCCGCGAGCTCGTGGGCGCCTGACGGGCGCGGCCGTGGCGGAGGCGTACCGCGGACAGCGCCTAGCGCTGCTCACCCAGCACGGCAAGGAGGGCGTGATCGCGCCGACCCTTGAGGGCGCGCTCGGCTGCACGGTCGAGCGCGCCCTCGGGTTCGACACCGATCAGCTCGGCACGTTCACCCGCGAGGTGCCGCGCGCGGGCACGCAGCTCGAGGCCGCCCGACGCAAGGCCGAGCTCGCGATCGCGCTGAGCGGCGCCGAGGTGGGACTCGGCAGCGAGGGCTCGGTCGATCGGCACCCGATGCTCGGCTTCGTCGACCGCAACGTCGAGCTCGTCGTGCTCGTCGACCGCGCGCGCGGCATCGAGGTGGTGGGCGTGGCCGAGGGGCCCGCCCCCTACGGGCACGTGCTGACGTCGTCGCTCACGGAGGCCGAGTCGCTCGCCGCGCGACCGGCCTTCGCGGGGCACGGTCTGATCGTGCGGCCGGAGAGCGCCGACGACCCGCGGGTGCGGAAGGACATCCTGTCGCTCGACGAGCTGCGTGCGGCGTTCGCCGACGCGCGGCGGCAGTCGGCGAGCGGCGCGGTGTTCGTCGAGATCGACCTGCGGGCGCACCGCAACCCCCGCCGCATGCAGCGCATCGCCGAGGCCGCCGCCGACCTCGCGGCGAAGCTCGCCTCGACCTGCCCGGCGTGCGACGGCCCCGGCTTCTGGCGCGCCGAGCGCCTGCCCGGGATGCCCTGCCGCGACTGCGGCCTCGCCACCGAGATCGCCCTCGCCGAGGTCGACGCGTGCCCCGGCTGCGGGCACCGCGCCACGCGCCTGCTCGACACCACCGTCGGGGCCGACCCGCAGTGGTGCGACTACTGCAACCCGTAGGCAGAGACGATCATCCGAATCGCCCGTTGACGTAGTCGGAGGTTCTCGGATCGTTCGGGAAGGTGAAGACCTGCTCCGTGAGTCCGTGCTCGACGATCACGCCCGGCGTGCCCTGACTAGCCAGAAAGAACGCGCACTGGTCAGAGACGCGCTGGGCCTGCTGCATGTTGTGCGTCACGATGACGATCGTGACCTCCTGAGCCAGTTCGAGCATGGTCTCCTCGATGACGCGCGTCGAGGTCGGGTCGAGCGCCGAGCACGGCTCGTCCATGAGCAGCACACGCGGGCGCACGGCGAGCGATCGCGCGATGCACAGGCGCTGCTGCTGGCCGCCCGAGAGCCCGCCGCCCGGCTGACGCAGGCGATCGCGCACCTCCTTCCAGAGACCGGCCTTCGTCAGAGTCTCCTCGACCAGCTGATCCTTCTCGTCACGCGTCGCCGGAGTCCCCGTCAGTCGAAGGCCCGCGATCACGTTGTCGTAGATCGACATGGCCGGGAAGGGATTGGGCTTCTGAAACACCATGCCGATCTGCCGACGCGCCTCCGTCAGTCGGCGGGACGGGTCGTAGATGTCGACGCCGTCCAGTAGAACCTCACCCGCCAAAGAGGCACTCGGCACCATCTCGTGCATGCGGTTCAAGATGCGGAGGAAGGTCGACTTCCCGCATCCCGACGGCCCGATGAGCGCTGTGATTTCGCCAGCCTTCATCTCGAGGTCGATCTTGTGCAGCACCTTGCGGTCTCCGAACCAGGCCGAGATCTGACGCGCTTCGAGGTTGGCCAGGGGAAGGTTTTGCGCAGGGGCGGAGAGGGCGGCCTCCTCTGTCGCCCCGAGCTCCTCTGCACCGCGATCGTTCGACGCTGGCGACGACTCGAGGTCAGACGACATGTCATCACCGTCGGGATCGAGGTCGAGGTGCTCGGGGGGCCCTACCACCCCCCTGCGAGAAAGCGGCCACAAGCGTCGGAGATCGAACTTCGTTTCGGTCATGGTGGAGTGCCTCTCACTCAGAGCAGGTTCGGGAGCGTGACGATGATGGCGTCTGCGGTGGCAGCACCGAGAATCAAGAGGATCGGCACCGCGATCATCCAGGTCTGCCGAGCGCCCCACCGGCCTCGAACCCAGAGCAGGATGACGCTCGCGGCAACAAGCCAGTGAAGCCAGACAAAAGCCTCAAAGTAGCCGTCGGGATTCGCTGCCATAGCGCTTTCGCCCGGATCGAGCACCGCGGAGGTGAACACCGGCGCAGCAGCTTCTTGCGCATCGGAGACCAAGCGGGCGTCGACGTAGAGGATACGATCCGGCGCGAAGGGAACCCCGGCTGCGCTGACCAGGGTGAGCATCCCGCCGCCCACCTCGGGGCGCTCGCGGACGATGTCTGCGTCGCGGCGAATGTCGACCACCTCGTATCGATGCGTTCCCTGCCCGGTCACCACGACGATCTCATCGCCGAGCGACAGGGCACTCAGTCGAGCGAACGGGGCGCCGAATGTCGCCTGCCGACCCATGATCACACTCGTTCCGGTTTGTCCGGGAAATGAGGTGTCGCGGCGGAGCCCGGGTCCCTGCCTCAGCACGGAGGCGTCGGTGCCGTACAAAACGACCTCGCTGAGACCGAGACGGTCAATCTCGAGCAGAGCCACCGGCGCGCCCGGAGCGACGAGTGTGCCATTGACATCAAGCTGGCCGAGAGGAGCGACGGCCAACGCCAAGTCAGAGCGAAGCTGCTCGTAGAGCACATACTGCGACCGCGCGTGTTGAAGGGCGCCCACAATCGTCACGTGCAGCACGAAGCCGAGGGCAAGCGATGACAGCGCCAAGAGTGCAGCTCCGAACCACCAGCGAGCGTCACGAACGGTTGTGGCTGCCGTCGGGCGGCTCCGAGGGGGGCGACGGAGCCACCAGGGAAGCCGACGACGAAGGTCGGTGACGCTCGCCGGAGGCGCCGCGTCGTGGCGATCGAGAAGAGTGGTCACGATGGTGTCCGTCACTGGTCTGACGAGGTCGAAGACGGCGCGGGGCCATCGCTGCGAGACTGCTGCGCCGCTTCGAAGCGAGCGATGTCGGCGTGGATCGCCTGCCGCGTACGTTCAAGGGATCGGCGGATCACGACGAAGCCCGCAACGACGAAAGCCAGCAAGACGATGACTGACCATGAGACAGCGGCAGCGGTTGATGTCTGACTCACCGAGGGATAGGCCAGCGGCCCAGTCTCACCGTCGGCCTCCGCTCCGGCATCGTCGCCGTCCCCGGCAGCGGTTCCTCCACCGGCGCCAGCGCCCGGCGTCTCCGACGCCTGCGACGTCGGAGTGGGCGTGACCGTAGCCTCTGGCGTCGCCGTGGGCGTCGGGGTCTCGCCGGGCTCGGGTTCCGCTCCACTGGTTGCCGGGTTGCCCGTCGTACTTGGCGCGGGAGTCGGGCCCACGCCGCCCTCGCCGCCGCTCGCGCTGTCGAGCGGCACTTCAAGCTCGTCACCCGCGCTGGTGACCTGAACGCTGGTCACGATGATTCCAAGCGGTGCAACGCCGTCGATCGTGGTGTCGAGGCGGACGGACTCGCCGGGCAAAAGGTCGGAGATCACCCCGGCAGACGCTGCCGTCATGGGCACTCCCAGCACCGTGCTGACGGCGAACCGGGGTTCGACATCGAGGCGGACATTGCCCGTGTTGGTGATCGTCGCTCCGACGTCGAGAGAGCCGAGGTCAAATGGGTTCCACGCGGGAACGAACGACGTCGTGACACCACTCAGCTGGAACTCTGCGCTCAACTGACCGGCGACCAACAGGTCAACTCGCGCGAGCGATGGGTCGTCGTGCGCCACGACGTCGAGATCAGGCCCCGTGCCGAGAGCAGCGACGATCGCGAGGGTGTGGTGGCCGACGGCGGCCGTCGGAGGGACGTCGACCACGAAGGCCAGGTCGACGCTCGCACCCGGCGCGACCGTGACCTGCGCCTCCGGAAGAGTCACCCAGGCGGCCGCACTGTCATCGTTGCCCTCCTCGGGCGCGGCACGGAACTCAAGTTCACCGGTCTCTGCCGCATTCGACGCGCCGAGGGCCACCAGCCGGAGGGGCCGAGGAGCGGCGCTGACGTTGGTCACCGTGAGAGAGCCCGTGATCACCTCTCCCTGCTCGACAGAGAACTGGAAAGAGCCATCACTGATCGACTTGGCGTCTCCCTGTGGCTCGACGTTCCAGATCGACGCCGCGTCGACGCTAGACGCGCCAGCGAGTCCGAGTCCGAGCGCGAGTGTCGTGATGACGAGGAGAGACGAAGTGGGAAGCATGAGGACCTTTACCTGGGTTATCACAAAGCGTTTCGGGCGGATGGGGGTGGGGGCCAGAGCCCCCACCCCCATCGCCGGCGGGAGAGTTCGGTGCCGACGGGATTGCCGCTCAGTGGTCGGCCGTCCCGTCCGTCTCTCGCCAGGGCGTACCGAGCGCTAGCTCGGGCACACCGTCAGGTTGAGTACCGCCGCGCTCAAGGCGCCCGGTCCACCCAGAAGGGTGACCGTGGCGTAGTCCTCGAGATCCGTGCGCACGCCCGAGGGCACGCACGTCGGCGGAACGGTGTAGAGGGCGCTACCGGTAGCGCCCGCCAGGGCGGCGCCACCGAGAGCATCGGCGAAACCAGTGCCCGTCGCCAGGTATGCCGTCGGGCCGAAGCCTCCCGGAACACCCCGATTCAGGAGCAACGAGGTCTCGTAACGGTTGGCCCCCGCGTAACGCGTCACGTTCGGCGCGCCCTTGAGAGTGTTCAATTGCGTCTGGATTCCGGCCGAGACCGCGCCCGTACCGCCAGCGATGTAGACCGATGTGACGGCGTCGGGCTGAACGACCGCCAGCGCGTCCGCGCCCAGAGTCGGGGCGTTGCCGTCGGTGATCATGACGGCAGCGCCACGCCGCACGGCAGCCGCGGCCGCTGCCAGAGCATCCGGGAAGTTCCGACCGGTGGCGACGTAGACCGAGTCCACACCGGGGAACGCATCCTGGACGACCAGGCGAGCGGTCTCGTACCTCGAGGCACCTCCGAGGCGGTCGACGATCGCGTCGGGGAGAGCCCCGGTGATCTGCGACCGGACGGCAGCCGAGACGGCACCCGTACCACCGACGATGACGACCCGCGCGGGATCCAGACGCTGGAGCTCGGCGATGACCACGGCGGGCATGCTCGCCGTCGGAGTCAGCAGGAGCGGTGCCTGCTGAGATCCCGCAGCGGCAGCAGCCACGAGGGCGTCAGGGAAGTTCGCGCCCGTTGCGACGTAGGCGACGCTTCCCTCAGCCCCGCCGAACGACTCAAACTCCTTCGACACCTCGACAGCCGTCGCGTAACGGTCCGAACCCTGCAGGCGGTTGATGACCTGCTCCGGGTCGGGAGTCGCGGCGATGCTCCAGTTGCCAGAACCGTCGAGCTCAAGCGCCAGCTTGAACCACTTGTCGGTCGTGTAGTTCGGCGTAGCTCCCGCGAAGCAGTACACCCGAAGCTCGAAGGCGCCTGCCGTGAGCGGGGTGCTCAACGACGACAGCGACTTGTTGCTGACGTAGTTGTTCGTCGGGGAGATCGAACGGTTGATGCTGATCGCGGTGCCGTCAAGACCGAACGTGCCGTACACGTTCTGGTAGTTCGACGTCGCGGCGGTCCTCACGTTCGCCACCGACTGCACGGTCGCACCTTGGGCGACCATCGTGCTGCTGCCAGCGCGGTAGCCCGTGGGGCAGCCCGTCGACACCGTGATCGACGTGAGGAAGGTGGCATCCGAGACGTTTCCGCTCGTGGGGGTGATCGTGACCGTCGCCGGCGGGGTGATCTCGTCAGCGACCGCAACCTGCGGCGCACTGACGACCCCTCCGACCACGAGCGCCACAATGGCAGCCCTGGCAATACCTCGAGAGAGTATCGACATTGTCATGTCTCCTGTATCAGTGCGCCCGCCTTAGTAGCGGAAGCCCTGCTTGTAGGTGGTGGTGTTGCCGCAGAGGGCCCCGATCGTGCCGAAGCCGTACTGCACGATGGTCGAGCTCGCCTGGCACACATCGGAACCGGTGCCCACGAACGCCGCAGCGAGCTGCGCGTCGTACTTCGGGTCGCCCTCAGTGATGCGAGCGGTCTCGACGACGTTGAAGACGAGGCGGCTCACCGGGAAGTTTCCGTTGAGCTCAACGCCCCCGCCGACCGAGGGGATGACCGGCTTGACCGTTCCGATGCGCCCCAGCTCGACCTGGAAACGCCGCTCGGCGACGGTGGTCGGCAACGTGGAGTAGTTGCCCTGCGCGATGTATTGCGCGATCGAGAAGGGCACGATGTCGCCAGGGCCCGTGACCTGGGCGCCGCTGTGCTCCTGCACCGTGTTGCCCAGGTCGGTGACGCACCCACCCAGGGTGCCCTCAGTCAGGCCCAGCGCGCCGATCCAGAAGGACCGGGTTCCGGAGCCACTCTGCGGGATGAGCGGACGGATCGTCACCGGGTTGAGGTCCTCATCAAGGTACGTCGTAACAGTGCAGCGATAGATGTTGCGGAGCGTGAACGGCGCCGGGGAGATCGAGTCCTGCGCCGAGCTGCCAAGGGGGATGTCCCGAGGGAAGTCACTTGCAGCGTTCACCGCGAAGGTGACAGCGTCACGCGCGAAGGGGATGAAGGTGAGCTGCGTGCCGGGGAACGAACCGGACGGCGCACTCGAACTGCGCGCGAAGTCGATTTGGCCGGTGATGCTGACGCCGCCGCTCGCCGGCCAGGTACGCGTGCCAGTGTCGTTCACGGAAGCGCTGAGGGCCTGAACACCGGCGGTCGAGCCGTTCGGCCGGTTGAACGTGGGGCCGCCATCCGACACCTGAATGGTGCCGCCACCAGCGTTGTAGCTGCCGATCTCGGGGATGACCGAGGCCAGACCGCCGACGACATCCTGGGTCGTGTCAGATCCGACACCGACGATCGGCTTGAACGTGCCCCCTGCGGGGTCGGCAAGACCGGGAGACGCGACGCCGAAGACGAGGGCGCCGATCGCGGCAGCGGCCGCGATAACTCCTATGCGCTTGTTGCGAGCTTTCATTGCGATCAACCTCTTTTGCTAAGGTGCCCAGTGGAAGCACTCGCCACGGCGAGCACACCTCCCTCTCGTCACGATTCGAGACGAGAGGGAGGTTTCTGCGTTTCGGGGCACTGTCGAATCGCAGATGGTCGTAGTGATGAGGAGGTCGGTCATGTCAGACGACCTCTCATCAAGAGCGGTGCGCCGAAGACCCCAGCAAGCCCACCGAAAAGGGCGACCGCCAACGCGGAACGTGCGATCGGCTCGGCTGCCGGCCCTTCCCCCACGGCCTCAGTGAGCTCCTCGGCCCCGGACTCCTCAGGAGTCGGATCGCTGTCAACCGGGTCACCCGCATCGTTGAAGCCGGGCAGAGGCGGAACCGGCGGCGTCGTCGAGCTCGTTCCGACATTGGGGTACCGCTCGACCAGGGTTGCCGCGGCAGTTGCCTCAGCTAGCAAAGATGGAGTCAGCGGCAGGTATCCGGGCGGCAGCTGGCCCGAGCCCGTGCCCGGAGTCTGGCCCGATGTCGTCACCCGGCGAATCATCGACGCGAGCACGGCTCGCTCTGCAGCCGGGGCTTCGGTCAGATTGACGGCAGCGTAGGTGATGATCGCCAGCGGATAACCGGCCCCGGAGACTGCAGCCGGATCGACCTGCTTCACGGTCGCGACGTTGGTCGGCCGCAGCGCGCTGAGAGCCGCGGAGAGGGAGGCGCTCGAAAAGCTGATCGCCGCATCGTCGCCCTCGCCCTGGAGCTTCGCGAGCGACAGGCCGTACCTCAGCGCGGAAGCGCTGTCGGTGATGACAAGCATGAACTTCTGACCCGGAAGCTGCGCGCCCGTGGACCGCCAGTCTCCGACCTCGCCGGCCGCGTTGATCGCCGACGGGTCCCAGATCGTGCGGCTATTCGGCTCCGCCCGGAAGGCCGCGCGCGAACCCGACAGCATCGACTCGACATAGGGAGCGAACTGAAGCGTGTCGAACCGGGCATAGCGCGGCCCACCCCCGGGCAGCACACCGACCTGCAGCACGACCTGCGAGCGGTCAGCCTTCAAGAAGGTGTCGATCGGCGCCGTGGCAAGGGAGAGAGGCGAGCCGTCGATGTTGGAAAGCCCGACCGGCTTCCGTCGAGCATCCGCGACCGACGCGACGACCTGGCCGTCAGCACCGATCCACCGTCCAAGGTCATCGGCCTCGGGCACGGTGGCGTTTGGGTGTCCGAGTGGCAGGTAGTACGGGTTGACCGTCATGCCGTACGGATCGGGCTCGCCGTTGAGGAAGGCCACCGCTGCCGCGTCGGACTGCAGCCAACGCCAGACTTGGCGGAACGCGTCCGCGCCACCGGGCCCAGGCAGCAGGAGCGCCGGGTTCTGCGTGAACTGGGAGAAGTTCGTCGGGTTGAGTGCCTGAAACTCAGGATCTTGGTTCAGATAAAAGTAGGTGCGATTCACCGCGGGAAGGTGCGCGACGTTCCGCTGCGGGTCGCCCGTGCTGACAGGCACGGTGAACCGGTACGACTGCGTCAGAAGCTTCGCAAGCAGGCGGGGAGACAGCGTCAAGTTCTCGACACGACCGTCGGGAAGCTCGCTGAGAAAGGCAATGGCAACCCCGGAGATCGCCACCGGCGCGTACGCGAAGTCGGTATCGGCGAGCAGTTGCCGCTCCACCTCCGTCTCCAGTTCGCCAGACGAGAGGGGATACCCGGAGTAGGCGACCGACGCCTGGCCCTCGAGGAGACGAACCCGAGCGAGCCGATCGGGGTTCGTCGCGAAACTGAATGTCGTCTTGAGAGCCGAGCACAGGTCGGGCTGCCACGAGCTCATCGCGCTGACCATCAACTCTGACCCGATAACCCGCTGCTCCGCGCTTCCCAACTCGCAGGATGCGCCTGTGGGCCGAAAATCGAGGGGAACAACGATGCGGTTGTCCCAGTAGTCACAAGCGGGATTCAGCGGGCTGCCGCCCTGGTCGGCCCCGGAGAACCCGAAGGGGTACGGCTCGAACCGGTTGAGCGGCAGGTACTGGCTGCACGCACCGGAAGCGCTGTCCGGTGTGGCCTCGCTCGGTTTCCCCGAGAACACGGAGCCTCGCGGCACAATGACGAGCCAGCACCGACGTGCCTCCGCCGTGCCGCAACCCATGTGCGGAGCCTGATCGGCGGACTGCACCTCGAAGTCGAAGAACCCGGTACCGTCCGCACCGACCCTCGCGCTCGTGACCTCGTTCGTCGTTGCCGGGCCGAAAATGTCGAGAATCGGATAACGGGTCTCGAGCTGGCCATCACTATCGAGATCGTCGTTCGTTAGAAGGCCCGAGAACTCGCGGCCATCGATCGTTCGGAACGGCACGTCCCGATCTGCCGCGCCAGGGGTGCCCGGGGCGATGTCGAGCGACGACACCCGCATGGTGTTGTCAACGAAGACGCTGTCTCCGACGCCGTTGTTCGCCGAAAAGTATCGCCCGCCCCACTGGCACGTCTCCCGGAAGTCGGGGGCTAACGGGTCAGGACCCCAGCACTGCATTGCCTGGATGAAATTCCGGGCATTGGTACCGAACGAGGAGCTCGACTGCGTGGGCGCGAACCCCGCAACGGCGACCCTGATCGACTGGTCTGCGAGATCGGCAGTCTGAGAGACGGTGACACTCAGATTGCGGAACTGCGAGAAGTGCACGCTGGTCTCGCTGCGCGGCGGCTGATTCGCGGCCGCGCTCGAAGAATCACCGACCCAGCGAACAGTGAGCGAGGATGGGGTCGCCGCTGTCGCACCGCTCGTCGGTAACCCGCTGACGACCAGACCGAGCGCCGCTGCGATCGCGACTGCACCGCTGGTCCAGCGTGCCGCGGCGACCCGACGGCCGAGGCGGGCGCTGTTCTTCACGGCGGTCACGGTAGGTTCCTTCCCCTAATCGACTGCCACAGTTCCGTCGTCCGAGAGCTGAACGTTCGACGATCGGATAGTTGCGAGGAACGTGCGCTCGCGGAAGCGGAGAGAGCGGCCGCGCGTCGACGGGTCAGAATCGCGGGAGCGAAGGCGGCAGTGATGACCAGAGCGAGCAAGGCAAGCGCGGCCACTGTTGCGGCGATCGGAATGCCCGAAGCAGGGATCGTCACGGGCTGACCGACAACGATCGCTGGGCCGCCACCGCCCGCGAGAGAAGGGAGCCCTCCGCCGCCGGCGTCACTTCCGTCACCCAACCCACTGCCGGTTCCGTCTCCGGCATTCGCGCCGTCCTGGCCACTTCCAGAACCGGATCCCCCGCCAGCGTTCGGGGCGGTGGGGGTGTCGCGTGCACCACCCGTGCCGGTCGCACACTGATCGGGACCTTGACGGTCGCACGCCTGCGGCTGGGGTGCGGTGTTCGCGAGACGGTTGCTGCCGTCGGGAGAGAACGTCGGGTTGTTGCACCGGCTGATGTCCTTCGTCGCCGGGTCTCCTCCAGGAATCTTGGCGACCTGCTCGAGCCCCGCCCTCACCAAGTTGATGGGCAGCGGCGAATAGCCGAGCACTTCGGCCTGCTGCTGGCCTTCGCAGAGGAAGTACGCCGAGAAGTCGGCGAGGGTCAACCCTTTCTCCGCGGTGAAACTCCCTTGGATCGCGGTGGGGATGATCATGTACGAGTAGCTCGCGAGCGGATACGTTCGCGGGTCGGGGTTGTTGTAGACGCCGTTCAGCTGCTGAGTGAGGTAGTCAGGCGAGTTCGGATCGTTGTTGATCACAGAGCCCAAGAGCGCGACAGAGACGTTCGAGGCGGTCGGCTCGGTGTAAAAGCCAGCCCTGTTCAGAAGCTTCGCGACGGGGAACCGGGCGTTCAACGCGTACGAGTACTCGACGTAGGTGATCGCACCCACGGCGGCGGACTGCGCCACGTACCCCGCCACGCCGTTCGACCCCTGCTGCGCAACGAAACGCGATCCGGCAATGGTGGGGTAGTTCGACGTGATGCCACAGTTCGAGCGTCCTGCTCGCTGGCAGTATGCCGTCCAGATCGCCGAATGCTGCGACCGCATCCACGCCGTGAATTGTGCCGTCGTGCCGGATCCGTCCGAGCGCACCACGGGAACAATCGGGATGGCGGGAAGAGAGAGTCGGGGGTTGTCGGCGGCGATCTCCGGGTGGTCCCACGACGTGATAACGCCCGTGAAGATCTTCGAGACGGTCTCGCCGGAGAGTCGGAGGTTCGTCACCCGCTGGCCGCCGATGACAAGGTTGTACATGAACGACGTGCCTCCGGCGACGATGGGGAGGTACGCGAACTGGCGGCTCGGCCGAGGGTCAGGGCTGTCGCTGTTCGCAAGCGCGTACGGAATCTCGCTCACAGCAAAGTCGACGGTGCCCTGGGCGAACAGCTGCCGACCCGCGGAGGACCCTCGGTCGTCATACGTCACCCGCCAGCGGTAGTTGTCGAAGACGTTTCTGATCCATTGCTGCAGCGCGTTGGCCGACCAGGTCGATCCGGCGCCTGAGATCGGCTGGTACACCCGCGAGCTCGCCTCTGCGGACGGGGCGCTCGGGCCCACCGCCATACCCAGGACAAGAGCCAGACACGAGACGAGGGCGAGCCCTCGAACGATCACGCGCTTCACTGGTCACCCCCATCGTTCGTCGGACGCGTTCGCGCTGCTCGCCATTCATCAATCCGCGTCCGACCGCTGGCCCACCACGCTCGAAGACGCGATCCGGCGTACTTCGTGGCCGAACTCGTAACAGACGCAGCGGCAATGCCAGCTCGGCGGGCCGAAGCCGCGACCGCACGTCCGGAAGCCGCGGCCATGCGCGCTATTCGCTCTGACAATGCCTCCGGCTCAGGAATGCCGAGCGCCCGACGGTCGAACCGTGCACGGTCCTCCCTCGACCGGCGATCGCGGGCCCGCCGCTGGCGAGGCGAGAGGATTCCCGGCCCCCGCCCGCCGATCAGGCGGGCCAGGGTAAAGAGCAGCAGCACCAGGGCCATCAAGACCGCCGCCGTGCCGAATCCGCGGGCGATGAAGTTGAGCTCCGGCGACTTAACGAAGGTGAAGGCCTGCAACGGCAGCGACGTCATTGGCCCGTTGAAGGGGTCGAGGTTGAGGAAGGTCGTCGCTCCCGCTGTCAGAAGCACGGGCGACGTCTCGCCGATCCCGCGTGCTGTTCCGAGGATCACCGCAGTGGTGAGGCCCGATCGGGCCGTGGGAAGAGTGACCGTCCACACCGTCTTCCAGGTGGAGGCCCCAAGGCCGCGAGAGGCTTCCTTGAGATTGCCCGGCACGAGGCGGAGGACGACGTCCGCCGAGCGGATGATGATCGGCAGCATCATGACGGTGATCGCCAGAGCCGCGGCGAAGCCCGAGCGGTTGAAGCCCAAGAAGACGATCACGGTCGCGTAGATGAAGAGACCGGCGACGATCGACGGCAGAGCGGTCATCGCCTCGACAACGGTGCGTACGAATCGGGAGTACCGGCCCGGGAACTCGGTGAGGAAGATCGCGGTGGCGATTCCGAGGGGGATGCTGATCGCGAGCGCGATGCTGATCATGATCAGCGTGCCGACGATCGCGTGCAGCACACCACCGCGGTCAAGCGGGTCCAGGGGCCCTGCGGCGCTCATGTCTTCGATGAAGAAGTTGAGGTACGTCAAGGGCTCGAGCCCGCGCCCGACCGTGTAGATGACGACCGAGAACAGCGCCATGAGCATCAGCACTGCGAGCGAGTGCACGACAACGCTCGCGATGCGATCGCGGACGCTCGGGCCGTCGTCATCAATGGCGGTCAGGACCACGAACAGGATGAGGAAGAGAGCGTAGGCGACGACGAGGAACCCAATCTCACCCTGGAGCGGCAGAGCGAAGGTGAACATCCAGGCCGTCAGGCTGACGGCCGCGACGGCCGAGCCGATCGCGCGGATGATGTCCGTTCCCCGCAGAAGCCGTGTCGATCGACGCGGTTCGTCACCGTGATCGGGCGCGATGACGACGTCGGTGTGCAACTGTGCGTGGCTCGAGCCGGTGGTTGTCGTGTTCCGGAGGTCAGTCGCGGTCATCCGTCACTCACTCCCCCCGAACGGCTTCGCGCAATGATCGATGAGGCCGCGAAGTTGATGACGAGGGTCATCAAGAAGAGGGCGAGGCCAGCGGCCATCAAGGCGGAGATCTCGAAGGCGGATGCTTCGCTGTAGCGAAGGGCGATCAACGCTGAGATCGAGTTGCTGCCCTTCTCGAGGATGCGGGTCTGGATGACGAAGACGGGCGAGATGATCAGGAAGACCGCGATCGTCTCTCCGAGCGCACGGCCAAGACCCAGCATCGTGCCGCCGATCATGCCGCCGCGGCCGAAGGGAAGCACGACGCTCCGAATCATCCCCCAACGGGTGGCCCCGAGAGCCAAGGCCCCTTCGCGCTCGCCGAGTGGCGCTTGGCTAAAGACTTCCCGCATGATCGAGCTGGTGATCGGAGCCACCATGAGGGCGACGACAATTCCTGCGATGAAGGTCGAGGCGGTGAACACCGTCGGAGTCGCCAAGGGATCGCTCGGGTCGAAACCCTCGACGGCGAAGATCGGGATCCATCCGAAGTAGGTCGAGATCCACTCGGAGACGGGCAGGATCGCAGGGGTGAGGAAGAAGACACCCCACAACCCGAAGACGACGCTGGGGACGGCGGCCATCAAGTCAACGAGAGTGACCAGGCCTCGCTTGATCTGCGCGGGTGCGTACTCGCTGATGTACAACGCCGTGCCGAGCGCCAGCGGCACGGCGAAGAAGATGGCTGTGAGCGCGACGAGGATCGTTCCCGTGAGCACGGCCGCAATACCGAACTCCCCCGAATTCGGGTCCCACTTCACCTCGGTGAAGAAGTTTCCCCCCGCGACCTCGAGGGCGTTGTAGCCCTGGTAGAGAAGGAAAAGACCGACCAGCAGCATGATGCCGAGCACGATCGATCCGGCCGCCGTCGTGACGCGGCGGAAAGCGAGATCGACGAACTCCTTGGCGTGGTGCAGTGACCGTGGACTCTGCTCGTCGTCTGAGACGCCGAAGAACGACGGCGTCACCTCCCGATCGATCACGTCCTCCGACCGTTCCGGCACCGCCTCGCTGTCTGACTTCGATGTGCGCGCCTTAGGCACTGGGAACCTCCGTGCGGGGCACCATGGGGCGCGACACCGTTCGTCCCGAGGCACGAACGATGTGCATAGTCGGAGCGAGCGGAGCAGCGGGAAGAGACGCGACGGCAAGCTCGGCAGCGTTGCGGCAATCCCTGTCGGAGACGTACCACCGTGCGCAGGTCGTGATGGCGTCGTCGTCGACCGTTGCGACCCATCCGCGCAACCCGTTGGGCTGATCAAGGACCAGGGAGATGGTGGCCTGGGACGCAAGCGACGCCACCCGTCGGGCGTCGGAGATGGCAAGGTCGAGGCTGGCGAATCCGGCAATCGACCGTGCAACGGGCCGACTGTTGGCAGTGACGAGTTGCCACACGATGAAGGCTCCACCTGGGGGGTAGAACTCGTCAGCGTTACCGCCGACGATCTGCCGCGCATGGCCAAACCACATGGCCGACTTCACCGCGACCTCATCGAAGAGGGTGAAGACCACACGCGGTCCTAGAGCCATGGGTTCGGGGGCTTTCTCACAGGGCCCACGCCGATCGAGAGCCAGTGCTCAACAGAAATCGCTCATGGCAAACGGTGAATCTGTGTTGGGTTCTCGAGAACTTGACCTCACATGAACAAAAGATGTCCAGGAACACACCGTTGAGTGACGGTCACTTAGCCGCGATCGACGTCTTCTCACGTGACGGCGATGCGAACGGAGGTCGCCCTGAGCCGCGCCCTATCTTCCTAACGTGCCGAGATGAGAGGTGTGGCGAGTCGGGGGCCCCGGTGAGGCCGCGTCGTCGAACGGAGCGCTGCCCTTAGGCAGCGCCATCGAACATCGAGGTGACCGACCCGTCGTCGAACACCTCGTGGATCGCCCGGGCGATGAGCGGCGCGATCGGCAGCACGGTGAGGCGATCCCACCGTTTGTCGTCCGGCACCGGGAGGGTGTCGGTGACGACGACCTGGTCGACAGCCTCGCTCTGCAGGATCTCGAAGGCCGGGTCGCTGAACACGGCGTGCGTGGCGGCCACGACCACGCCGAGGGCGCCGTTCTTTTTGAGCGCCTCGGCGGCCTTCACGATTGTGCGACCGGTGTCGATCATGTCGTCGACGAGCAGGCAAACGCGGCCCTCGACCTCGCCGACGATCTCGTGCACCGAGACCTGGTTGTGCACCTTCGGGTCGCGGCGCTTGTGGATGATCGCGAGGGGCGCGCCGAGCTTGTCGCTCCAGATGTCGGCGACGCGCACGCGCCCCATGTCGGGCGAGACGACCGTGAGGGTCGTGGGGTCGAGCTGGGCGCGGAAGTGCTCGAGCAGCACGGGCATCGCGAACAGGTGATCGACCGGCCCGTCGAAGAAGCCCTGGATCTGCGCCGCGTGCAGGTCGACGCTCATGATCCGATCGGCGCCGGCCGCCTTGTAGAGGTCGGCGACGAGGCGGGCCGAGATGGGCTCACGGCCGCGGCCCTTCTTGTCTTGCCGCGCGTAGGGGTAGAAGGGCGCGACCACGGTGATGCGCTTGGCCGAGGCGCGCTTGAGCGCGTCGACCATGATGAGCTGCTCCATGAGCCACTCGTTGATGGGCGCCGCGTGCGACTGGATGACGAAGGCGTCGCACCCGCGCACGCTCTCGTCGTAGCGCGCGTAGATCTCGCCGTTCGCGAAGGTGCGGGTGTCGGTCGGCACGATCTCGGTCTCGAGCTCGGTGGCGATCTGCTCGGCGAGCGTCGGGTGGGCCCGACCGGTGACGATGACGAGGCGCTTCTGGCCGGTGATCTTGATGCTGGCCATCTGGCTCCCGCCTTCTGCCGCCGTGGCGACGTTCGTGTGCTGGTCGCGCTACTCCGTGTCGGATGCGGCCGCCGCCGCTTCGGCCGCAGCCGTGCCCGGGCGGTTGGCGGCCACCCAGCGCTCGATGTTCCGCTGCGGGGCGACGTTCACCGCCAGAGCGCCGGGCGGCACATCCTTGCGGACGACCGTTCCGGCTCCCGTGTACGCTCCGTCGCCAATCGTAACGGGGGCGACGAAGACGTTGTGCGAGCCCGTGCGGGCGTGTGCGCCCACCTGGGTGCGGTGCTTGTTCACGCCGTCGTAGTTGGCCGTGATCGTGCCGGCCCCGATGTTGGTGCCCTCGCCGACCGTCGTGTCGCCGATGTACGACAGGTGCGGCACCTTCGCGCCGGCCCCGAGCGTCGTGTTCTTCGTCTCGACGAACGTGCCGACCTTGCCCTTGTCGCCGATCACGGTTCCGGGGCGCAGATAGGCGAAGGGGCCGACGGATGCTCCCGCCCCGATCACCGCGAGCGTCGCGTCGGTTCGGCTCACGCGCGCACCCTGCCCGACCTCGGTGTCGACGAGCGTCGTGTCGGGCCCGACGACGGCCCCGCTCGCGACGGTCGTGGCGCCCTTCAGCTGCGTGCCCGGCAGGATCTCGGAGTCCTCCTCCAGCGTGACGGTGCGGTCGATCCACACGCTCGCGGGGTCACTGATGGTGACCCCCGCGAGCTGCCAGCCCCGCACGATCATCGCGTTGAGCCGCAGCGCCGCGTCGGCGAGCTGCACGCGGTCGTTGACGCCGGCGACGAGCCAGCTCTGCCCGGCAGGCAGCGCGGCGACCGCGTGGCCGTCGCCGCGCAGCAGTCCGATGACGTCGGTGAGGTACTTCTCCTGCGCCGCGTTGTCGGTCGACACCAGTGCGAGCTTCTGCTGAAGCGGGGCGAGGCTGAACACGTAGGTGCCCGAGTTGATCTCGGTGATGGCGCGCTCGTCATCGCTGGCATCCTTCTGCTCGACGATGCGGTCGAGGCCGCCGTCGGGCCCGCGCACGATGCGCCCGTAGCCGGTGGCGTCGTCGAGCTGCGCGCTGAGCACCGTCGCGGCGGCGGTGCGGGCCCGGTGCTCGGCGAGCAGGCCCGCGAGGGTGTCGGCATCGAGCAGCGGCACGTCGCCCGACACCACGAGCACGTCGCCGTCGAAGTCGGCGGGCAGCGCGGCGAGCGCCGCCTCGACGGCCCGACCGGTGCCGGGGATCTCGTCTTGATCGGCGATGATCGCGTGAGCATCCAGCTCGGCGATCGCCGCGGCGACCACGTCGCGCTCGTGCCGCACGACGGCCACGACGTGCGCGGGGTCGAGGGCGCGCGCCGTGGCGAGCACGTGGCCGATGAGCGGAACGCCCGCGAGCCGGTGCAGCACCTTCGGCGTCTGCGACTTCATGCGGGTGCCCTGCCCGGCGGCGAGCACGACGACGGCGAGGCGCGAGTCGGTCATGCGTCCATTCTGGCAGGGGTGGATGCGGCGCTCAGCACTCGACGACGTTGACGGCCAGCCCGCCCTCGCTCGTCTCCTTGTACTTGCGCGACATGTCGTCACCGGTCTGCCGCATGGTCTCGACGACGGTGTCGAAGCTGATGAGGTGCGTTCCGTCGCCGTGCATCGCCAGGCGGGCGGCCGCGACGGCCTTGCCCGCGCCGATCGCGTTGCGCTCGATGCAGGGCAGCTGCACGAGCCCGGCGACCGGGTCGCAGGTGAGACCGAGCGAGTGCTCCATGGCGATCTCGGCGGCGTTCTCGATCTGCTCGTTGCTCGCGCCGAGCAGATGCGCGAAGCCGGCGGCGGCCATCGAGGCGGCCGAACCGACCTCGCCCTGGCACCCGGCCTCGGCGCCCGAGATGCTCGCGTTGGCCTTGATGAGGCTGCCGATCGCGGCGGCGACGAGCAGGAACTCCTCGCGCGCCCGCGCCCGATCGGGAACGGGGATGACGTCGAGCGCGTGTCGCAGCACCGCGGGGATGATGCCCGCGGCTCCGTTCGTCGGCGCGGTGACGACGCGGCCGCCCGCCGCGTTCTCCTCGTTGACGGCGATCGCGTAGGCCTGCAGCCACTCGAGCGAGCAGTCGCGCTCGCCCGCCGCGTCGAGACCCCGCAGCCGCTCGGCCATGCCCGCGGCGCGGCGCGGAACGTTGAGTCCGCCGGGCAGGGTGCCCGTGGCGGTGAGGCCGGCGTCGATGCAGTCGTCCATCGCCTGCGCGATCGCGGCCAGCGCGTCGCTCGTCGCGGCCTCGCCGCGCACGGCGGCCTCGTTGGCCCGGGCAAGCTCGGCGATGCTGAGGCCATTCGCGCGGCACAGCCGCAGCAGCTCGACGGCGGTATCGAAGGGGTACGGCACGGGCGTGCTGCCGGCCCCCGGGCCGTCATCGTCACCCTCGCGCTCGACGAAGCCGCCGCCGACCGAGTAGTAGGTCGACTCGGCGAGCAGCGCGCCCGCGGCGTCGCGCGCCGAGAGAGTCAGGGCGTTGGGGTGGCGCGGCTTGACCTCGCGCGGGGCGAAGATCAGCCACGAGCCGTCGGTGTCGCCCGCACCCGCCGGAGCGGGGATGACGGTGCCGGTGGCACGAACCTGCCCGAGCGACGACGGGGGTGCGGAGCGCACGGTGATCGGGTGGCGGCCGGCGAGGCGGAGCATCCCGGATTCGGCCTCGGCGGTGACCCGCTCGACGTCGTCGCGCGTGACCGTCTCGACCGAGTGGCCGGCGAGCCCCGCGAGCACGGCGCCGGGTGTTCCGTGCCCGACGCCGGTCGAGCCGAGCGAGCCGAACAGGATGCACTCGACGCTCGCGACCCGCTCGAGCAGGCCGTCGCGCTCGAGGCCGTCGACGAAGGCGCGGGCGGCCCGCAACGGCCCGACGGTGTGCGAGCTCGACGGCCCGATGCCGACCTTGAACAGGTCGAGGGCTGAGATGAACGCGCGCTCGGCGAGGGGGGTGGCGACGGCGATCGGGATGCTCACAATGGCTCCTTGGCGCGGGCGACGTTGCACCGCTGCGTCCATTCTGGCGCAGGTCGTTCGCGGCCGCACGATCTCGGGCGTGCGCGTTGGCGCGGGTCGACGGCGCTGCGAGTGGCGCCGGTTCTGTCATGAGTGGCGAAAGGTTTCACCTCTCGCGACAGAAAGGGCCTCTCTCGCGACGCCGGAGCGATCAACAGGATCGCTCCGCCTCCAGGATTCGAACCTGGACCTCACAGCTCCAAAGGCTGTCGTGCTGCCGTTACACCAAAGCGGAACGCGTGCCGGGCACGCCCTCCCAGTCTGCCAGAGCAGGGCGGGGTGCTCCCGAGCAGCGGGCGGGCATCCGGCGCAGCGGCGGGGCGGAGGAGGGCCGGGACGGGCCGCCGCACCCAGGGCGGGATAATGAGCAGATGACCGCCCGCGACGAAGTCGACCGCATCGTCGAGGCGTGGCGCCGCGAGCGGCCCGAGCTCGACGTCGAGCCGCTGCAGGTGCTGTCGCGGGTGAGCCGGCTGGCGCGGCACCTCGACCTCGCGCGCAAGCAGGCCTTCGCCGCGAGCGAGCTCGAGCCGTGGGAGTTCGACGTGCTCTCCGCCCTGCGCCGCGCCGGTGATCCGTACGAGCTGAGCCCGAAGGCCCTGCTGCAGCAGACGCTCGTGTCGAGCGGCACCATGACCAACCGCATCGACCGGCTCGCGACCCGGGGCCTGGTCGAGCGGCGCACCGACCCGAACGATGGCCGCAGCATCCGCGTGCGCATGAGCGACGAGGGGCGCCGCCGCGTCGACCGCGCCATCGACCAGCTGATGGTGGGCGAGGCCGCGCTGCTGCGCCGGCTGAGCCGCGCCGACCAGGAGCGGCTGGCCGGGCTGCTGCGCACGTTGAGCGCCGACTTCGACGACGAGGCGGCCGAGCTGTAGCGACCGCGCGACCGCCTCGCTAGAGCAGTGGCATCACGGTCGAGAGCACGACGGCGATCGCGCCGGTCGCGGTGAGGATCCACCCGAGCGTCGTGAGGATGCGACCGTCGTGCGCAGGGTCGTCGATGCGCGCCTCATCGGGCCGGCCGGGATGCACCCACACCGTTCGGGCGTCACCCACGACGGCGGCCTGGGCACTGGGCTCGGCCCGCATCTCGTGCACCGCTCCTCCGTCGCCGAACCAGCGCAGGGTGACCTCGTGCTCGTGCACGGCGGCGACGACGGCCTTCGTGCTCGCATAGCGCCGCGACCAGGATCGGCGGGCGAGCCCGACCGAGAGCAGCACGATGCCGATCGGCAGCGTGAGCCAGGCGAACACCTCCGCCGCGATGGCGATGGCGTCGAGAGGGTTCACCCCTCAATGGTAGGTGCGGCCCGACTAGCATCGACGCATGGCGTTCTGGAAGAAGTCGGGCCCCGGCGACGAGAGCCTTCCGAAGACCGACCGCGGCTCGGGATCGTTCGACGACTACGTCGGCGTGCTCGTGCCGAAGAACACGAAGATCACCATCCGGCTCGCGAACAGCGACCCGCACCAGGACGAGCTCGCGGCCCTCGCGGGGGAGGACCCCGAGGTGCTCTCGACCGCCACGCCCGCCCGCACGCTCGACCAGGAGCGCGTCGACGCCCCGATCGAGGTGCGCGTCTTCTCGGGCAAGCGCGTCAGCGGCGTGGTCGGCGTCGTGCCGCGCGGGCTCGAGAGCCTCTACGACGAGGCCGTGCGGCGACTCGACGGGCGCGGCGCGAAGCCGCGCATCCCGGTCGCGGTCGTGCAGACCAAGCACGGGTACCGGCTCGATCTGCTGATGGGGCAGACGAAGTAGGCAGCACCCGCTTGCGCAGCCGCGGCGCGCTCCGCCGCGGGCGCTAGCCGAGCAGCTCGCCCAGCTCGAGCCAGCGCTGCTCCAGCTGCTCGACCTCGGCCTGCACGGCCTGCAGCTCGGTGTTGCGCGCGGCGAGGCCCTCGTAGTCGCTCATGTCGTGCTCGGCGAGCAGCACGTGGAGGGCATCCGTCTGCGCGGTCAGCTTCTCGATGCGGCGCTCGATGCTCGCGAGCTCTTTCTCGGCGGCCCGACGCTCGGCCCCGGTCAGAGTTGACGCGACGGGCGACCCGGCGGGCGACGCGACGGTCGGTGACGGCACGGATACGGAGCTCGCGCCCGTCACGGTGGCCACGGTCGCCTTGCCCGCGCCCGACGCCGGCCCGGCCGCGGTCGCCGCGAGCCGCAGGTATTCGTCCACTCCGCCGGGCAGGTGCCGCAACCGGCCGACCCCGTCGGGCCCGGGCAGCACGGCGTACTGCTGGTCGGTGACGCGCTCGAGCAGGTAGCGGTCGTGCGACACCACGATGAGGGTGCCCGGCCACGAGTCGAGCAGGTCTTCGATCGCGGCGAGCATGTCGGTGTCCATGTCGTTGGTGGGCTCGTCCATGATGAGCACGTTCGGCTCGTCGAGCAGGATCAGCAGCAGCTGCAGGCGGCGCTTCTGGCCACCACTCAGGTCGCGCACCGGGGTCGACAACTGCGCCGAGGTGAACCCGAGCCGCTCGAGCAGCTGCCCGGGCGTCAGCTCTTTGCCGCCAGCGACATAGCTCGCACGCTTGCCGGCGACGAGGGCGCTGACGCGCTCGTTCTCGACCGCGCGCAAGTCGGCCAGCTGCTGGTCGAGGGTGGCGACGACGACGGTCTTTCCGCGCGTGACCCGCCCGCTCGTCGGCTCGAGCGAGCCGTCGATGAGCTTCAACAGGGTCGACTTGCCGGCGCCGTTGACGCCGAGAATGCCCGTGCGCTCCCCCGGCGCGATGCGCCACTCGATGCCGTGCAGCACCGCGCGATCGCCGTACGACACCGAGGCGTCGAGCAGGTCGATGACGTCTTTGCCGAGCCGCGAGGTGGCGAGCTGGGTGAGCTCGACGGTGTCGCGCAGCGGCGGCACGTCGGCGATGAGCGCGTTCGCCGCCTCGATGCGGAACTTCGGCTTCGAGGTGCGCGCCGGCGCGCCGCGGCGCAGCCAGGCGAGCTCTTTCTTCATGAGGTTCTGGCGCTTGGCCTCGACCGTCGCGGCCTGACGGTCGCGCTCCATGCGCTGCAGCACGTAGGCCGCGTAGCCACCCTCGAAGGGCTCGACGATGCGGTCGTGCACCTCCCACGTGTCGAGGCTCACTTCGTCGAGAAACCAGCGGTCGTGGGTGACGACGAGCAACGCACCCTGCCCGGCCGGCCAGCGACGCTTCAGGTGCTCGGCGAGCCAGGCGACGCCGCCAATGTCGAGGTGGTTGGTCGGCTCATCGAGCACCACGATGTCCCACTCGCGGCTGAGCAGCGCGGCGAGGGCGACGCGCCGGCGCTGACCGCCCGACAGGTCGTCGACGAGCGTGTGGCCCGGGATGTCCGCGATGAGCCCGGCGAGAACATCCCGCACGTTGCGATCGCCGGCCCACTCGTGCTCGGGCCGATCGCCCACCACGGTCTCGAGCACCGTGCGCCCGGTGGCGAGCTCGTCGGCCTGGTCGAGCATGCCGAGCGTGATGCCGGTGCGGCGCGTGACGCGGCCGGCGTCGGGCTGCTGCTTTCCGGCGAGGATGCGCAGCAGGGTCGACTTGCCGTCGCCGTTGCGCCCCACGACGCCGATGCGATCGCCGTCGCCGATGCCGATCGTCACGCCCTCGAGGACGACGCGGGTGGGGTATTCGACGCGGAGGGACTCCGCCCCCAGGAGATGAGCCACCTGTCGAGACTACGGCGCGCGAGCCGGGTGCCCCGACCGGGTAGAATAGAGCCCATGCCCGAGACGCACGCGCACGAGATCGAGACCCGCCCCATCGGGAAGGTGCTGCCGTGGACTCTGCTGTGGGCCGCCGCCATCATCGTGTTCGACCAGGGCACCAAGTTCTGGGCCGAGGCCACGCTCGAACTCGGCGTGGGCGTGCCCGTCATCGGCGAGGCGATCCAGTGGCGCCTGGTCTACAACCCGGGCGCCGCGTTCGGCATCGGTGCTGAGTTCACCTGGATCCTCACGATCGTGGCCGCCCTCGCGGTCGTCGGCATCGCGATCTTCGTCTCGCGCATCTCGAGCGTGCCGTGGGCGCTCGCGACGGGCGCGCTGCTCGGGGGCGCGATCAGCCACCTCGGCGACCGGCTCTTCCGCGAGCCGGGCTTTGCGCGCGGTGAGATCGTCGACTTCATCGACTACTTCGGCTTCTTCGTCGGCAACGTCGCCGACATCGCCCTCGTGGGCGGCGCCATCGCGATCGTGCTGCTGAGCCTTCTTGGCGTCAGCCCGCGACGACCCGTGCGCCGTGAACCGGACCCGTCGCCCGCAGCACCGTGAGGCGCGAGGCGCTGAGCGCGACCTGCAGCTCGAGCGCCGCATCCTGATCGGCCGCCAGGAAGGCGACCGTCGGGCCCGACCCGCTGACGATGCCGGCGAGCGCACCCTGCAGCTCGCCCGTCTCGAGCGTCGCGGCGAGGCTCGGCTCGAGGTGCAGCGCGGGGGCCTGGAGGTCGTTGTAGAGGTACTCGGCGAGCTGGTGCGGGTCGCCCGCGCGGAGCGCCTGCAGCACCTCGATGTCGACCGTCGGCTGCTCGACGGGCGGCGCGATGTCGTGCACGTGCCGCTCGCGGTGCCGATCGAGCTCGGCGTACACCTCGGGGGTGCTCAGGCCGACATCGGCGAGGGCGAGCACCCAGTGGAACGTGCCCTGCGCGAGCGCGGGCGACAGCTGGTCGCCGCGTCCGGCGCCGACGGCCGTTCCGCCCATGAGCGCGAAGGGCACATCGGCCCCGAGCTCGGCGGCGAGGTCGTGCAGCTCATCGCGGCTGAGCCCCGTGCCCCACAGGTGGTCGCACGCGACGAGCGTCGCGGCCGCATCGGCCGAGCCGCCCCCCATGCCGCCCGCGATCGGCACGTGCTTCTCGATCTCGAGGGCCACGCCCCCGCGGTAGTCGGCGACGCGGGCCAGCAGGCGGGCCGCCTTGATGGCGAGGTTTGAGCCGTCGGTCGCCAGACCGCTCGTGTCGATCGGTCCGCTGAAGCGCACCGAGAAGTCATCCGCGGGTCGGGCGTAGACCTCCTCGAAGAGCGAGATCGCCTGGTACGCGGTGGCGACGTCGTGGTACCCGTCGTCGAGCAGCGCGCCCACCTTCATGAAGACGTTGATCTTGCCCGGCGCCCGAACATGCACCACGCGGTCGGTCGCCCCCATGCTCATGGCTCCACCCTATGCGACCCGACCACCTACCCTGAGAGCACCATGCAGTGCTCCTCCTTCGACGCCGGCACGTGCCGCTCATGCACCCTCATGGGGCAGCCGTACGCCGAGCAGGTCGCCGGCAAGGAGGCGCGGGCGCGAGCGCTGCTCGAGCCCTTCGCGGCGGGTGCCATGGCGTGGCTGCCGGCGGTCACGAGCGCCGAGAGCGGCTTCCGCGCGAAGGCGAAGATGGTGGTCGGGGGCACGGTCGACTCCCCCACCCTCGGCATCCTCGACGCCGCGGGGCGCGGCGTCGACCTGCGGCGCTGCGGCATCATCGCGCCGGGCATCCTCGCGGCCTTCCCCGCGCTCATCGCGTCGATCACCCGGATGGGCCTGGAGCCGTACGACGTTCCGGCTCGACGGGGCGAGCTCAAGCACCTGATCGTCACCGAGGCGGGCGACGGCGCGCTCATGGTGCGGTACGTCGTGCGGTCGGAGGAGGCGGTGGCGAGCATCCGTGCGCACCTGCCGTGGCTGCGGGATGCCCTGCCGCCGCTCGCCGTCGTCACCGCGAACCTGCTGCCCGAGCACAAGGCCGTGCTCGAGGGCGAGGTCGAGGTCGTGCTGACCGAGCAGGCCGTGCTGCCGATGGGCGTCGGCGACGTCACCCTGCAGGTGCGGCCGCAGAGCTTCGTGCAGACCAACACGGCCATCGCCGCGGCGCTCTACCGGCAGGCACGCGACTGGGTCGACGAGCTCGATCCGGCCTCGGTGTGGGATCTCTACTGCGGCGTCGGCGGGTTCGCGCTGCACTGCGCCGGGCCGTCGGGCTCGGGGCGCGCGGTGCTCGGCGTCGAGGTCTCGGCTGACGCGGTGGCGAGCGCCGAGCTCGCGCGCGACGCACGCTTCCCGTCCGAAGTTGGGGAAGGACGCATCCAGTTCGTGGTCGGGGACGCGACTGCCTTCGCGATCGGCGCGGCCCCGGACGCGGTTCCGGATCTCGTTATCGTCAACCCGCCCCGCCGCGGGCTCGGAGCCGAGCTCGCCGAGTGGCTCGAGCGCCGCGGCCCGGCGCACGTCGTCTACAGCAGCTGCAACGTTGAGTCGCTCGCCCGCGACCTCGCCGCGATGCCGAGCTATCGGGTCGCCCGGGCGCGCGTGCTCGACATGTTCCCGCAGTCGAGCCACTTCGAGGCCATCACGCTGCTCGAGCGCGCCTGAGCGCCGCGACCCCCGCACACGCGCTCAGTCGGGGGTCAGCACGCTGCGCGACTGCGCGGTGACGCTCGGCACGACGAGCCGGTAGATGCCGAGCCCGACCACGTCGATCGCGATGCCCAGCACCACGACGAGCGCGACGACGGTGAACCCCTCGGGAAAGGCGAGGGCGACCGGCAGCACGAGCAGACCGTTACGGGCCGCGCCGCTGAACGCGACCGACCGCACCTGCGAGATCGGCAGCCCGAAGGCCGTGCCGATGAGGATGCTCACCGGCGCCAGCACGATGAGATAGACCCCCAGCAGGGGTGCGACGGCCTCGAGCAGCGCGACCCGCTCGCCCGCCCGCGGGATCAGCACGGCGGCGACGAGCCCGGCGGCCACCGCGGTGGCGGGTGCCGTGAGCACTGCGCCCCGCCGCAGCGCGGCGCCCAGGCGCGGTGCGCGCAGCCCGAGCAGCTGCAGCACCGTGACGAGCGCGGCCGGCAGCACGATGCCGAGCAGCACGAACGGCAGCAGGCGCGAGCCGTCGAGAGCGATGAAGTTCTCGGTGGCGGTGAAGAGCAGCATGAACGCCGGCACGGTGATCGCCTGCAGCACGAGCAGCAGCGGGGCGAGCGCCAGCAGCGCCTCGACGGCGCCGCCCGCACGGCGCAGGAACGCCGCGACGAGCCCGACGCCGGGCGCCAGCAGCATGAGCAGAAGTCCCGCCTGCAGGTCGGGATCGTTCACGAGGATGCGGCTCAGCACGTAGGCGAGCGGGGGTGCGATCGCGAGGTTCAGCAGCAGTACGGCCCCGAGCAGGCGGCGATCGAGCACGGCGCGCCCGAACGAGGCGAGCGGGACATCCAGCAGGGTGATCGCGATCGCCAGCGCGACGACCGCCAACAGCACGCCGTCGGCAACGCCCGCCGCCGCGGGCACGAGCGCGCCGACGAGGCCGCCCACCCCGATGCCGGTGAGCACGACGACGATCGTCGCCGCGGGAGTCAGCACGCGCGGTGCGGTCGTCACGGCACCCGCGCGAGCCGCACGTACTCGGCCAGCCCCAGCTGCTCGCCGCGCGCCGTCGGGTCGAGACCCGCCGCTTCGAGCGCCGCCGTCGCGGCCGCCGACGAGCCATAGACCTCGGCGAGCGCCTGCCGCAGCATCTTGCGCCGCTGCCCGAACGCGGCGTCGACCAGCTCGCCGACCCGCAGCCGCTCGGCCTCGGTTCCGGGGGCGTCGGCTCGAGTCATGCCGACGAGCACGCTGTCGACGTTCGGCACCGGCCAGAACACCTGCCGGCTCACCTGCCCCTCGACGCGCCACTGCCCGTACCAGGCCGCCTTCACGCTCGGCCCGCCGTACACCTTCGAGCCCGGCTCGGCCGCGAGGCGGTGGCCGACCTCGGCCTGCACCATGACGAGCACGCGGCGGACGCCCGGCTCGAGCGCGAGCAGGTGCAGCAGCACCGGCACCGAGATGTTGTAGGGCAGGTTCGCGACGAGCGCGGTCGGGCGGTGCCCGCCGGGCGCATCGGGCACGGCATCCACGCGCAGCGCGTCGGCGGTGACGACGGCGAGCGCGGCCTCCGGCTGCAGTGCGCCGACGGTCTGCGGCAGCTGGGCGGCGAGCCGCGCATCCACCTCGATCGCGACGACGGGATGCCCCGCCTCGAACAGTCCGAGCGTCAGCGAGCCCAGCCCCGGGCCGACCTCCAGCACGGGCTCACCGGGCAGCAGCGCCGCGGTCTGCACGATGCGGCGCACGGTGTTGGCGTCGTGCACGAAGTTCTGCCCCAGCTTCTTGGTCGGCGTCACATCGAGCAGGGCGGCCAGGTCGCGCACCTCGGCCGGGCCCAGCAGGCCGCTCATCGCTCGCCCGGGTAGTCGGGGCCGGGGTGGTGGTCGGGGCTGCCCTC
>OFDC01000447.1_pt1 | contig 31756 bp, 30 predicted proteins | sample 1520941 | NCBI WGS metagenome assembly OFDC01 (sample SAMEA94258168, study PRJEB24077) | hot springs metagenome | biome: Aquatic biome; feature: Water | place: India | collected 2012-12-06 | depth 5 m | reverse complement strand
AGGTCACCATCGACAAGGACAACACCACGATCGTCGACGGCGCCGGTTCGGCCGAAGAGATCAAGGCCCGCGTCGAGCAGATCCGTGCGCAGATCGAAGTCACCACTTCGGACTACGACCGCGAGAAGCTGCAGGAGCGTCTGGCCAAGCTTGCTGGCGGCGTTGCCGTGATCAAGGTCGGCGGTGCTACCGAAGTCGAAGTGAAGGAGCGCAAGGACCGCGTCGACGACGCTCTCCACGCTACCCGCGCTGCGGTTGAGGAAGGCATCGTTTCGGGCGGCGGTACTGCGCTGCTCTATGCGACCAAGGCTCTCGAAGGCCTCAAGGGCGCCAACGACGACCAGACCAAGGGCATCGACATCGTGCGCCGCGCGATCCAGGCCCCGATCCGTCAGATCGCTGCGAACGCAGGCCATGACGGCGCGGTCGTCGCTGGCAACCTGCTGCGCGAGAACGACGAGAACCAGGGCTTCAACGCTGCGACCGACACCTATGAGAACCTCAAGGCTGCGGGCGTGATCGACCCGACCAAGGTCGTCCGCACTGCCCTGCAGGACGCTGCATCGGTCTCGGGCCTGCTGATCACCACGGAAGCGGCGATCAGCGAGAAGCCGGACGACAAGCCCGCGATGCCGCCGATGGGCGGTGGCATGGGCGGCATGGGCGGCATGGACTTCTAAGTCCACGCAGCTCACGCTGACACGAATTGGGCCGGGAGGAGCGATCTTCCCGGCCTTTTTCGTTCATGGTGCGCAAAAAGCGGGAACAAGCTGCGACGAGCCGCGTTTGGGGAACGATGGACTGCGCCCGATCCTGCCTGACTGAATTGATGCGCCCGTGAAGGACGGCATCGCTAGGACGGATCACACTCCTCCCGCTCCAGTTGTCGGCCACGAGATCTATCGCATCCTGTTCGAGAACATGGACGACGGGTTTTGCGTCATAAGGTTCCTCGATGGGCCCCACGGCCCCCTCAGCGACTACGTTCACGTCCTCGCGAACTCGGCCTACGAACGGCACACCGGAATTCCGAACGTGGTCGGGCAGCACTTGCGCGACATGGTGCCGGACGAGGCCGATGACTGGATCGCCTTCTACGGCAAGGTGCTGCATACCGGCGAGCCGATCCGGTTCCGCAATGAACTCGTAGCGACAGGACGCCATCTCGAGGTGTCCTCGTTCCGCATCGGCGCGTTCGAGGATCGACTGGTCGCAGTGCTGTTCAAGGACGTGACCGAGAAGGTCAGCGCCGAAGGCGCCTTGCACCAGCTCAACGAAACGCTCGAACAGCGCGTCGCCGACGCCCTCGCCCAGCGCGAGCATGCCGAGAACGCGCTGCGACAGGCGCAGAAGATGGAAGCCGTAGGCCAGCTAACGGGTGGTCTTGCGCACGATTTCAACAATCTCCTGGCAGGCATAACCGGGGCTTTCGAGCTGATCGGACGGCGCGTGAGCCAAGGCCGCGCGGAAGAAGTCACCCGCTATGTCGACGCAGGGCTTGGCGCTGCGCAGCGCGCCGCCGCACTCACTCACCGGCTGCTGGCCTTCTCCCGGCGCCAGACCCTCTCTCCGCGCGCAACCAATGCCAACCGGCTCGTCGAGGATTTCATTGATCTCGTCCGCCGCACGATGGGGCCGCAGATCACCGTGCAGGCCGAACTCGATCCCGCGCTTTGGCTCGCGCTGGTAGACCCCAACCAGCTCGAGAACGCCCTGCTCAATCTGTGCATCAATGCCCGCGACGCCATGCCGGACGGCGGCAACCTCGTGATCTCCACGCTCAACGTCGCGCTGGCGGACAACGATGCGCGAAGCCGTAGTCTGGCGCCCGGAGACTACATGACGATCACCGTGAGCGATTCCGGCGTGGGCATTGCGGCCGAGGATGTCGACCGCGTTTTCGAACCATTCTTCACGACCAAGCCCACGGGCAAGGGCACGGGGCTGGGCCTGTCGATGGTCTACGGGTTTGCACGACAGAGCAACGGTATCGTCCGCATCCGTTCGACGCAGGGCGCAGGCACGCAAGTGCGGATCTATCTGCCGAGGCATGATGCCTTGCCCGAGGACGTGGTGGACACCGAGGATAGCCGATGCGTCGATCCGTCCCCTGATGCCACCGTCCTGGTTGTCGATGATGAACCAACGGTGCGCATGATGATGCTCGACGCGCTGGCAATGATCGGCATGCGCTGCATTGAAGCTGCCGATGGGGCTGCGGCACTCGCCATGCTGGATCGCCACCCCGATATCGATCTGCTGGTCACCGATGTGGGCCTGCCTGGCGGGCTCAACGGCCGACAAGTCGCCGACGAGGCGCGCCGCCGCCTGCCTGATCTGGGCGTCCTATTTGTGACAGGCTATGCCGACAGTGTGGTCTTGCAAAACGATGCCAGCCTGGAAGATCGAACCCTCATTCTGACCAAGCCCTTTTCGATTGAGGACCTTCAGCGGCAGACCGCTCGCCTGCTTACACGCAACCTCGCCCGGCCGGTTTCCATAACGCTGCCCAACGTCAGTTCACTCTGACTCGCTCGTAAAGGTCGACAGCCGCTTCGCCGTCGAAGACGTGTTCGTCATAGCGAACGAAGCCAAGCCGCTGCGCCAGTCGAACGGATGCATGGTTCTCAGGCTCGATCATGCAGGCGACACGGCGAGCCTCGCGAGTCCGGTCAAACCAGTCCAGCGCGGCTTGCATGCCTTCCTGCGCATAGCCACGGCCCCAGAACGGACGCGCAACGATCCACGCGGCTTCGACCGCGTCATCAAGCCCTTTGCCGAAACCGCGCAAGGAGTGGAACAGGCCCATCTGCCCGACGAAAGCATCGCTGCCCTTCTCGTGCACCATAAACATGCCGTAGCCGTACAACTGCCACGAGCCTGCCCCGCGCAAGGCGCGCGAGAACATGTCGGTGGTCGGGTCTTCCGGCCGTGGCCCGAGGAAGCGGTGAACTTCCGGATCGGCCACAAGATCACGCAGGAGCAGGTAATCGTCGCGCTGCGGCACTCTGAGGATCAGGCGATCCGTCTCCAACTGCGGCAGCACGTTCACAACATCACGTCCATCGCATGGAGCACGAGGCCGACCAGCCCACCGACGAGGGTGCCGTTGATGCGGATGAACTGCAGGTCCCGGCCGACAGCGCCTTCGATGCGGTCGGTCACCGTGCGGGCGTCCCACCGCTTGACGGTTTCGGACACCAGTCGCACGATTTGCGCGCCGTAACGCGTCGACACGCCAACCAGCGTCCGCCGGGCAAAACGATTGACCATCTTCTGCAGTCGCACGTCGCGTTGCAGCGCATTGCCAAGCTCGGCAAGGCTGGCTCCCAGCTGGCCGCCAAGCGCCCCACGCGGATTGCGGACAAGCTGCAGGAGCCGCATCCGGCCGCGTTCCCACAGCCCGTCCAGCCACCGCCCGAACGCAGGATTGGCCAGCACCTCACGCTTCATCCGTTCGACCTTCGCGCGCATCTCGGCATCGTTCACCAGATCGTCGGCGAGCGTTGCCAGCCCTTCCTCGATCTTGCGACGCAAGGGATGGTCGGGGACGACCAGAGTCTCGGCGAGAAGCTTGTAGAGGCCATCCAGGATTGCGTTCGCCAGCTTCTCGTCCAGCCCGGTCCAGCGCAGGATCGTATTGGCGCGCTCGTGGATGGTCGACTGGATGAGCTGCTCGTTTGCCTCGATCGTTTCGGCAGCCTTGCGGATCAGGCTTTCGATCACCGGCATGTGCCGACCATCGGCGATGGCCGCCCCCAGCAACTGTCCCAACAGCGGCGCCAGCTCCAGCTTCTCGAGCTGCGTCCGCAACGCGCCTTTGGCAAGACCGCCCAGTTCATCCGGATCGAGCGATTCCAGCACGTCGGCCAGCAGCCCTGCCGCGCCATCGCGCAGGCGGCTTTCCCCGGTTCGCGGGTCTGAAAGAAACGCACCGGCGGCGGCGGCCGCGTTGACCGCTCCCATGCGGCGCGCCACCACCTGGGGGGTGAGGAAATTGGCCTGCAGGAACGACGCCATCGTATCGGCGATGCGGTCCTTGTTTTCCGGAATGATCGCGGTGTGCGGAATCGGCAGGCCCAGCGGATGCCGGAACAGTGCAGTTACCGCAAACCAGTCTGCCAGACCGCCGACCATCGCCGCCTCGGCAAACGCCCGGATGAAGCCGATCGCCGGGTGCAGTCCTTCGTACCGGCGCGTTGCAATATAGATCAGCGCCATCGCCACCAGCAGACAGGTGGCGACGATGCGCAGGCGGCGCGCACGATCAGCCACCACCGGCATCACGCGCCCTCTTCCGATGCGGACGGGTCCGCTGGAGATCGAAGGCGCGGCTTCGACTGGCTGTGGCAATTCGGCGGTCACTCCGCCGGAAATGCCTCGTGCTGCGGTTCGTTCCGCGTTGCGGGTATGACCGGCTTGGCGGCATGGGCCGGCTGCGGCGCAGGTTCATGGCCGAGAACCTTGCGGGCAAGCCATGGACCCAGACGCTTTTCGAGACCATCGGCGAGGCTGAAGCCTGCCGGCACGATCAGCAGCGTCAGGGCCGTGGACAGGGTAAGCCCGCCGATCACCACGATGCCCATCGGCGCACGCCATCCGCCATCGCCGCCAACCGAGACCGCAGTCGGGATCATGCCCGCAACCATGGCTACGGTGGTCATGATGATCGGCTGTGCGCGCTTGTGCCCAGCCTCGGTAATGGCAGCAAGCTTTTCCTGGCCAGTCGCCATCTCCTCGATCGCGAAGTCGATCAGCAGGATCGAGTTCTTCGCCACGATGCCGAACAGCATGAGAATGCCGATGAACACGGGCAGAGAAAGGGCCTGCCCCATCAGCCAGATCGCCAGCAATCCGCCCAGCGGCGCCAGGAACAGCGAGCCCATGTTGACCAGCGGCGAGATGAAGCGGTGGTAGAGCAGCACCAGCACCGAGAACACCAGCAGGATGCCCGAGGCGACGGCGATGACGAAGTTGTACATCAGCTCGGCCTGGAACTTGTCTTCGCCCGCCGCCGTGTTGGAAACGCCCTGCGGCAGGTTCTTCATCACCGGCAGCTTCGCGATGGCGTTCATGGCATCGCCCTTGACCACGCCCGGCGGCAAGTCCGCACCAACGAAGACGCGGCGGCTCTGGTTGTAACGCTGGATCTGCGTTGGCCCCGAACCGAAATCGATCTCGGCCACGCGCGATAGCGGAACCGAGCCACCGGATGCAGTCGGCACCGGCAGATTTTCCAGCGTCGACAAGTCGCGGCGCGAGGCTTCGGGCAGCTTCACGCGGATTGGCACCTGGCGATCGGACAGCGAAAACTTCGCGCTGTTCTGGTCGATTTCGCCCTGCGTCGCGATGCGGATCACCTGGCTGAGGGTCTGCGTCGTCACGCCGAGGCTTGCCGCAAGATCGAGCCTTGGCTTGATGATCACTTCAGGCCGACGCAGATCGGCGCTGATCCGCGGCGCCACGACAAGCGGCAGCGTGCTCATCTGATCGACCAGCGTCTGTGCAGTCTTCTGAAGCAATTCGGGATCCGACCCGGCCAGCATGATGCTGATCGGTCGGCCCGAACCACCACCCGGACCGCTCGGCCCCTGGGCCTGGAAGTTCGCCCGGATGTCGGAGATCGACTGCAGTTGCGGGGTCAGTTCGCGTTCGAAGACCAGGCTCGTCCGCTCACGGTCGGGCCGGAGGTTGACGTAGATGTTGCCGCGTCCCTCGCGCACAGAGGCCAGCTGCGATTCCACCTCGGGCTGCTTGGCGAGCAGGGCGACGACCTCGCCCACCTTGCGCTCGGTCTGCTGCAGGGTCGTGCCGGGGACCATCTCGATGGTTACCGTGCTCGAATCGCTGTCGGCGTCGGGGAAGAACTGTGCCGGGATCGACATGAACATGACGATGGTCAGCACGAAGGCACCGGCCCCGATGCCCATCATCCACAACCGGTGGTCACGCAGGCGCGCGCGGAAGCGGCGGCGCGGATGCTCGGCGCGGTAGGCCCTCGCCTTCGAGGTATCGAGCGACCAGCCCAGCACCTTCATGTACTTGTCCATCCACGGCCCGGTGCCGTGCTCGGCCTCGCCATGCGCCTGCAGGAAATAGGCCGCGATCATCGGCGTGATCATGCGCGCAACCAGCAGCGAGAACAGGACCGAGATGACCACGGTCAGGCCGAAGTTCTTGAAGAACTGGCCGGATACGCCGGGCATCAGCGCCACGGGGAAGAACACGGCGACGATCGAGAAGGTCGTCGCCACAACGGCGAGACCGATCTCGTCGGCCGCGTCGATTGCCGCCTGATAGGCGGTCTTGCCCATTCGCATGTGTCTGACGATATTCTCGATCTCGACGATCGCGTCATCGACCAGCACGCCCGCGACAAGCCCCAGGGCCAGCAGCGACATCTGGTTGAGCGTGAAGCCCATCAGGTCCAGCACCCAGAACGTGGGAATCGAGGACAGGGGAATGGCCAGCGCCGAAACGATCGTCGCGCGCCAGTCCCGCAGGAACAGGAACACCACAACCACCGCCAGCACAGCGCCCTCGACCATCGCGTTCATCGAGGAACGATACTGATCCTTGGTCTGGATGACCGAGGTGAACAGGAGCTCGAAGTGGATCTTGCCGCCCTGCTCCTGCTTGATCTTCTCCATTTCCTTGAGCGCGCCGTCATAGACCGACACGTCGGATTCGGCGCGGGCACGCGAGAACGAGAAGGTGACGACAGGCTTGCCGTTGAACTTCGCGATCGAGGTCAGTTCGCTGTAGGAATCGCTGACATCGGCAACGTCGGACAGACGCACCGTACGATTGCCGCTGAGATTGATCTCGGTCTGGGACAGTTCATACGCGCTCTTCGCATTGCCAAGGACGCGAACAGACTGGCGCGAACCGGCCACTTCGGTCTTGCCGCCGGCCGCGTTGATGTTGACCTGGCGCAGCGCCGCGTTGACCTGGCTTGCCGTCACACCGAGGCTCGTCATCTTCATCGGATCGAGCGTGACGGCGATCTCGCGATTGACCCCGCCCGAACGGCTGACTTCGGCCATGCCGGGCACGGTCAGCAGGCGCTTGGCGATCGTGTCGTCAATGAACCACGAAAGCTGCTCGATGGTCATGTCGTCGGCCGCGACGGCAAAATAGGCGATCGGGTTGGACGATGTCTCGACCTTGAAGACCTGCGGCTCGAGGATTCCCTCGGGCAGGTCGGAACGGATCTGGTCGACCTTGTTCTTGACCTCGTTGACCGCGGCGTTGATGTCCTGGCCGATCTTGAACTGGACCTGCGTCTGGCTGCTGCCTTCAGAGGCGGTAGAAGTCAGGGTGTCGACACCGGCGATCGAACGCACGGCGGATTCGACACGCTGCGTGATCTGGTTTTCGATTTCCGTCGGCGCAGCGCCGGGCTGGCTGATCTGGACGATGACGACCGGGAATTCTATGTCCGGATTGTCCTGGACCTTCATCTGCATGAACGAGACGAGGCCCGCGAGCGTAAGCCCGAGGAACAGGACGATGGGTACGACCGGGTTGCGGATGCACCAGGCCGAGATGTTCTGGAAGTTCATCGCCAGCCCTTATTTCTGAACGACCGGCCGGACCTTGTCCCCCGGATTGAGGAAGCCGCCGGCCCGCAGCACGATCCGTTCGCTGCCCGAAAGGCCTTCGACCACGGCGATGCCTTTGGCACTGACCTGACCGGTCTTGACCGCGCGGCGGACCGCCTTGTCGTCCTTGTCGATCACGAAGACGTATGAGCCCTTGTCGTCGCTGAGGATGGCCGATTCCGGGAGAAGCGGGGCATTGGTCGTGCCCGACACCAGCGTTGCGGTGGCAAAACCGCCGGGGCGCAGGACCTTGTCGTAGGCAAGGGCAATGCGCGCGATCCCTTCGCGACTGGTCTGGTCGATCGTCGGCGAGAGCTGCCAGACCTGGCCCGAGAACTTGCGGTCTGTGCCAACTGGCGTGACGTCCGCGCTCGCCCCGACGGAAAGACGCGCAAGATCGGACTCCGACAGGCGCGCCTGCATTTCCATCTGCCCATCACGCGCCATCGAGAACAGGACACCCGAACCCGGAGTGACGATCTGGCCCGGTTCGGCCGCGCGCGTCAGGACAAGGCCCGCCGCCGGCGCGACGATGTTCAGGCGCGCGGCGCGGGCGCCGAGTTCGCCAAGGCTCGCCCGTGCCACGCGCACCCGCGCATTGGCTGCGTCGCGGGTGGCAGTGAGCCGATCGATGTCTGCCTTCGAGATGAAGCCGCGCTCCACCAGCTTCAGCGCACGATCGAGGTTGGCCTGCGCGAGGCGGGCATCGGCGGCGGCCACTTCGACGTTTGCGGCCTGGCTCGCGATCTGCTGGCCCTGCACCGACCGGTCGATCACGGCAAGGACCTGGCCTGCACGGACCCAGTCGCCCGCATCCACCAGCACCTGGACGATTTGCCCGCCTTCTCCGGCGACCCCGACCGGCATCTCGCGCCGCGCGGCAATCGTGCCGCTGGCCGTGATGGTTCCGGCGATGGTGGTGGTGCCGGGCACCACGACGGTCACGACCTGCGCCTGCGATTCCTGCGCATCAGCGGCGGCATTGCCATCGCCCCGGTGCATCAGGAACCACACCCCGGCCAGGACCGCCACAACAACCGCGCCGATGATCCAGAGCCGTCGGGACGACCGCTGACCGTCACCCTCTCCGTCAAACATGGGCGAGGCTGCGTTGTCGGCGTTGATCGTCGTTTCGTAGTTCATGTTCGTCAATGCCTTCGTCCCGTAGCGGGGCGAGGGCAGGCCCCTTGGAATTCGAGTAGGTGTGTTACATTCATAACGCACTTGCCGCAAGCATGCGGCACCGCCGTATGGCAGGTCATTGCACTGCAATAGCTACCCTTCCGACGAGGCGCAATTCCGTCTCGACGAAGGACTTATGCCGAAATGGACACCGTGTCTTTCTTGCACCTGTAACTTTTTGTAACCGGTCGGCGACCTTTGCAGTGCAGGCAAACAACGGAACAGATGCCCAAAAGAACAACGGCCGCCTCCCGAAGGAAGCGGCCGCCGCGGATGGAGCTGGTGCTTGCGATCAATACTTGAGCTGTCGCTCGTAGAGATCGCGATAATGCTGGATACGGGTCACGCGCAGGCCCTGCATGCCCGAGCGGTCGACCGCGCGCTGCCACGATGCAAACTCCTCGAGCGTGAGGTTGTAGCGCTCGCAGACCTCGTCGATAGTCAGGAGCCCGCCGTTCACGGCCGCGACGACTTCCGCCTTGCGACGAACGACCCAGCGCGTGGTGTTGGCAGGCGGCAGGCTATCGATCGTCAGGGGCTCCCCGAGCGGGCCGATGACTTGTGCCGGACGGATTTTCTGGTTCTCGATCATGTCAATCTCGTGCTTCGGCGCGGCCCTGCCGCGTCACGGTCATATCGGCGGCGAATGTGCCCAAATCGGCTTTGCTATTCGCTGAAGAGGTTGGGTTAACGACTCGTTCATGCGTCAGATTGCCCTGTACGTTCGACGCAATGAATGCAGCAGTGAGCCGGTGAAAGCTGCCACCGCGGTCGGCATCGCCGTGCTCTCCGTCGGCACCCAGCGATCGACGCAAATCCTGCGTTGCGGCAATGCGGGCGCACAGCCCGTGCCACGACAGCGGACGCAATCCGGTCCCGGCCGCCAAAGCCGTGTCGCCGCCGAAAAACGCCGCGTGATCGTTCAAACTCATATCCATCGCCGTGCTTCTAGGCGCGAGATGGCTAAGGTCCGGTAAAGGGCCCGTTTAGCTGTTGTTTATCTTGTGGCAGTCCAATGCCGCGCCGTTTGGCACGCTTTGCGCTGCGGCGCCAAACCGACTATGGCGCGCACCATGCTCGATACGGCAACACTTCCCGATCTTTTCGACCTGCCGCAACCGCTCAAGGCGCGGCGCATCGTCGTCGCCATGTCGGGCGGCGTCGACAGTTCGGTCGTCGCGGGAATCGCTGCAGCAAGCGGGGCCGAAGTGATCGGCGTAACCCTGCAACTTTACGATTATGGCGCGGCAACCGGGCGCAAGGGTGCCTGCTGCGCCGGTGATGACATCCGCGATGCGCGCGCCGTGGCCGACCGCCTGGGTATCGCGCACTATGTTTTCGATCACGAATCGAGCTTCCGCGAGGAAGTGGTCGAACGCTTTGCCGACGATTATCTCAACGGTCGGACTCCGATTCCCTGCGTCCGCTGCAACATGGGGCCGAAGTTTACCGATCTGCTGGCAATGGCGCGCGAACTTGGCGCAGATTGCCTTGCCACCGGCCACTACGTGCGCCGCGTGGTCGGTGCTGACGGCCCCGAACTCCACCGCGCGTTCGATCCCGCGCGCGACCAGTCCTACTTTCTCTATGGCACGACCGAGGCCCAGCTCGATTTCCTGCGCTTTCCTCTAGGCGGATTGCCCAAGACCGAGACGCGGCGCATCGCCGAGGACATGGGCCTCGTCGTCGCCGCCAAGCCCGACAGCCAGGACATCTGCTTCGTGCCCGATGGCGACTACGCCAGAATCGTCCGTTCGGTACGCCCCGAGGGCGATGCGCCGGGCGAGATCGTCCATGCCGCCACTGGCGAAGTGCTCGGGCACCATCGCGGCATCATTCACTATACCGTCGGCCAGCGACGCGGCCTCGAGATCGGCGGGCAGCCCGAACCGCTCTACGTGATCGGCCTCGACGCACCGCAGCGCCGCGTGCTGGTGGGACCGCGCCCGATGCTGGCCGTCAGCCGCGCGACGATCACGGAAACCAACCGCATCGGCCCGCTCCCGGCAGGCCCGCTGACGGCAAAGGTGCGCTCGCTGGCCAAGCCCGTCCCGGTCGAACTCGATGGCCCGTTCGGCGAAGGCGCCACTGCAACGATTCGCTTCCTGCAGCCCGAATACGGCGTCGCCCCGGGACAGGCCGCAGTGCTCTATGCGGGCGAGCGGGTGATCGGCGGCGGCTGGATCGATTCGACCAAGCGTTGGGACGCCTGAACCTTCAGTTCTTGCGCCCTATTTCTTCCAGGGCTCGAGCATGCAGCCCGGCCCCTTGCGATAGGTTGCGGTCTGGCTGAACACGAGGGCGAAGCGCGCTGTCACGCTCTTGGCCTCGGCGTCCTCGCTCAGGGACACCAGTTCCATCCCCGGCTCGAAGTCCTTGCGGCAATCCGACAGTTCGCGTCCGCCGACAAAGCGGCACGAACACGCGACGCGCGCGCCATAGCTGGCTCCTGTCGTCGCATAGCCGTGAATTGCCGGCCAGAACGTCGCAAGCACCGCAAGCAGCAGAGCCAGTGCAATCAGCAGCGCGCGCCAGCGCCAGCTGCGCTTGGGCGCGATCGTCAGTGACGGAGCTGTGGGGGAACTGTGGTTGCCGGTTGCCATGACTGCCGATTCTGGTCGAAAGGACTGGCCCGATGGCCCGCCGCTCGCTCTCCCTTATCCTGACCCTCGCGCTGCTGCCAGCCGTGGCTGCCTGTTCGCGGGGGACGAATGAGGCCGATGGGCCGCCGCCCGTCTCGGAAGAGGCACTGAAGGCAGTGGTCAAGGAGCCGGGCACCAGCCGTGAGAAGCTCGCCCGCGCCGTCGATGCCCTGTTCGCTCCCGAGATGGGCGAGACGCGCGCCCTCATCGTGATGAAGAACGGTCGTATCGTCGCTGAGCGTTATGCCGAGGGCTATCACGAGAACACCCGCTTCGTCAGCTGGTCGATGGCCAAGTCGGTTACTGGCGTGATGATCGGGATGCTGGTGTCCGATGGGCGCCTGCGGCTCGACGAGACCGCGCCGGTTCCGGCGTGGCAGCGCCCCGGCGACCCGCGCGGCGAGATCACGCTGCGCCAGCTGCTGCAGATGCGCTCGGGCCTGCGCCATTCCGAGGCGATCGATCCGGTCTACGAATCCGATGAAGTGCGCATGCTGTTCCTTGACGGGCGTGACGACATGGCGCGCTATGCCGAGGACCAGCCGCTTGAAGCAGAGCCGGGCCGCAAGTTCGAGTACTCCTCGGCGACCAGTGTGATCCTTGCCGATCTCGCGGCGCGCGTGCTCTCGCCTGCGCCGAACCCCGAGAATCGCCGCCAGGCCGTGGCCGACTACCTGCGTACCCGCCTGTTCGAACCGGTCGGCATGAAATCGATGCTGCCCGAGTTCGACGCCTCGGGCACGCTGATCGGCGGTTCGCTGATCCACGGCACCGCGCGTGACTGGGCGAAGTTCGGCGAGTTCCTGCGCAACAAGGGCTCGGTCAAGGGCGCGCAGATCATCCCGCGGCAGTGGATCGAGTTCATGGTCACGCCCTCCCCGCGCGAAGCGCAGTACGGCGCGCAGATCTGGCTCAACCGAACCCCGACGAACGGCGATTCCTCGCTGTTTCCCGAACGCGGCCCCAAGGACCTGTTCGCCTGCATCGGCCATCTCGGCCAGTACGTGATGGTCAGCCCGAGCCGGGGCCTCACCGTGGTCCGCCTCGGCAAGACGCAGGACGACAAGCTGGCCCCGCTGGTCGACGGCCTGGCAGACGTGGTGGCGCTCTACCGTTAGGCCATTGGCTTAAGGGAGGCGGAAGAGGCCTTCCACAACCGTCACGCAATCCCCGCCCAGCAGCACGCGATCACCTTCCAGCCGGCAGACGAAGTCCGCGCCGCGTGCCGAGGCCTGATACGCCGAGAACGTCATGCGGCCGAGCTTGGCGACCCAATATGGCGTCAGCGCCGCGTGGGCCGACCCGGTGGCCGCGTCCTCGTCAATCCCGCCGCCCGGCACGAACACGCGGCTGACGATATCCGCGCCGGAGGGATGCCCCGCGCCCGGCGCGGTAGCGATGAACTGGACGTCGCCGAACCGGAGGAGCGCCTTGAAATCGGGAGCGAGTGCAAGGACTTCGTCGGGCGTGGCGTAATGGAAGATGTTGTAGCCTTCGGTCTGCCAGACCTCGCTCGGCTGCCCCGGCCCGAGCAGGGGCACGGCCTCATCGAAGGTGCCCGGAACGGTGGGGACGGCCGGGAGCGAAAGCCCATAGCGATCGCCATCGCGCGCAACTTCGAGCACGCCGGCCTTGCGCGTCGAGAAGGTGACGCGGCCGCGCATCGGGTCCTGCGCCAGCACCACGTGCCCCGATGCCAGCGTGGCGTGTCCGCACATCGCGACTTCGACCGCAGGGGTAAACCAGCGCAGTTCGAAATCGGCCGCGCCGGTGTGATCGGGCACCAGAAACGCGGTCTCGGCGAACATGTTCTCGGCACCGATCGCCTGCAGCGTCGCGTCGTCCGGCCAGGCCTCGAGCATCATCACCGCCGCCTGATTGCCACCCAGCGCGCGGGCGGTGAAAGCATCGACGTGGAAGTAGGGGACTTTCGAATCGGTCACGCGGCTGTCCTCAAGTATTGGGCGCACCCTGGGCGAGGATGGCCGGGCTGGTACCGTCGGGACCTGGGCTGAGCAGATTCTCCGCGCCCATCATGTCCTCGTCGACCAGCCCTTCGGGATCGGGGTGGATGAGTATCTCGACGCCGGGGAACTCCGCCATCAGCTTGTCCTCGATCTCGTCCATAACACGATGCGCCTCGGTCACGGTCATGCGTCCGTCGACCCAGACGTGGAACTGGACGAAATCGCGGTTGCCGCTGGTGCGGGTGCGCAAGTCATGCAGGCCCTTGAGTTCCGGATGCGCCGCGACGACTTCGAGAAAGCGCTCGCGCTTTTCGAGCGGCCATTCGTGGTCCATCAGCTGATCCACGGCTTCCTGCGATGCGCCCCACGCGCCCCATGCCAGCCACAGCGCGATGCCGAACGCGAACACCGCATCCGCGCCCTTGATGCCCACGTAAGTGTCGAGCACCAGCGCGGCGATGACCGCGAGGTTGAGGAACAGGTCGGACTTGTAGTGGACGTTGTCGGTGCTGATGGCCAGGCTGCCGGTCTGCCGGATGACGTGGCGCTGGTAGGCCAGCAGTGCCAGCGTGGCGCCAAGCGCAATGGTCGAGACGACGACACCCGATTCGGCCTCGGCCACTTGCGCCTGCCCGAGGAACTGCCCGACCGCGCGGAAGGCAAGGCCGATGGCCGAGATCGAGATCAGCACGACCTGGAACATCGCCGCCAGCGCCTCGGCCTTGCCGTGCCCGAAGCGGTGGTTGTGGTCATCGGGCTGCGAGGCGACCCACACGCCGAGCAAGGTCGCAAGGCTTGCCACGAGGTCGAGCGCGGTATCCGCGAGCGAGCCGAGCATGGCGGTCGACCCGGTGGACAGGACCGCCCACGCCTTCATGCCGACCAGCAGCACCGCCACCGAAATGCTGGCAAGCGCCGCCTTGCGATTGAGGTCGGCGTGGGTGTCGGTGCGGGTCATGTCCATGTTTCAGGCCCTTAAGGGTAAAGCAGGGTGCTGGTCCAGCCGCCTGCGCCGTCGCCAACGAAGCGGCGGCGTTCGTGGAGGCGGTAGTCGCGATCCTGCCAGAACTCGATTGCCGAAGGGGTCACGCGGTAACCGGACCAGTGCGCCGGGCGCGGCACATTGCCATCGGGGTACTGCTGCCGCAGCGCATCGACCCGGTCAAGGTAGACCTGCCGGTCGGGCAGCGGGCGCGACTGGTCGGACGCCGCCGAGCCGAGCCGGGATTCGGGATGCCGGCTGGCGAAATAGGCGTCGGCCTCCGCGGCCGTGACTTCGGCAATCGTGCCTTCGATGCGGATCTGGCGGCGCAGCGACTTCCAGTGGAACAGCAGCGCGACGTTGGGATTTGCCGCCAGCTCCCCGCCCTTGCGGCTGTGGAAGTTGGTGTAGAACACGAAGCCGTCCGGGCCGTGGCCCTTGAGCAGCACCATCCGCACCGAGGGGTGGCCATCGGGCGTGGAGGTGGCCAGCGCCATCGCATTGGGGTCGTTGGGCTCGTTGACCTGGGCCTGCGCGAACCACGATTCGAAGATCGCGATGGGATCGGCGTGGGGGATCGCGTCGGAATTCTGTTCAGGTTGCACTGGAATTTCCTGAAAGGGGTTTACGGGGTTTACACAGTCCAGAGAAAACTCTCCGGCGGGGTTTTCTGAACTGCCGGGCTCCCTGCCTTGATGGGGAGTCTGGCTTGGCGGGAGCGGTTTTCCATGACCGGGATCAATTGCATGGGACCGGCCTACTCTTCTGCTGCGATGTAGGAAAGCCAACCTTGCGGGCAGGCCGCGCGCGCCCTAGCTAGAGAGCCATGGCCGATCCGTATTCCACCCTGGGCGTTCCCCGCAGCGCAAGCGAGAAGGACATCAAGTCTGCCTATCGCAAGCTGGCCAAGGAACTGCACCCGGACACCAACAAGGACAACCCCAAGGCAACGGAGCGCTTTTCCGAAGTGACCCGCGCCTATGACCTGCTGTCCGACAAGGACAAGCGGGCCAAGTTCGACCGTGGCGAAATCGACGCCGATGGCAACCCGACCGGCCCGTTCGGCGGCGGCTTCGGTGGCGGCGGCGGCTTCGGCGGGCATCAGGGCGGTTTCCGCCACGATGGCGGTTTCGAAGGCGGCTTCGGCGGGGGCCCCGACATCGGCGACATCTTCGAGGGGCTGTTCGGCGGGCGCGGCGGCATGGGTGGTATGGGCGGCATGGGAGGCGGCGCGCGCCGTGGCCCTCCCCCCAAGGGCGCCAATGTGAACTACCGGCTGCAGGTATCGTTCATCGATGCGGCAACGCGTGCGAACCAGCGCATCACCTTGTCTGACGGCAAGACGATCGATCTCAAGCTGCCTGCGGGGCTGGAAAGCGGCCAGCAGATGCGGCTGGCCGGCAAGGGCGAGCCCGGCCCCGGCGGCAATGGCGATGCCATCGTCACGCTCGAGATCGGCAGCCACCCGTTCTACGAGCGCGACGGCGACAACATCCGGCTCGACCTGCCGATCAGCCTGGCCGAGGCGCTGAACGGGGCCAAGGTGAAGGTGCCGACTGTCGACGGCGCGGTCATGCTCACGGTTGCGCCGGGCAGTTCGAGCGGGCGCACGCTGCGCCTCAAGGGCAAGGGCTTTACCCGCAAGGACGGCACGCGCGGTGACCAGCTGGTGACGCTGCAGATCGATCTTCCGGCAGATGACGGGGACCTGAAAGCGCGTCTCGAGGGTTGGGCGGACATGCGCAACCTTCGTGACAAGCTTGGTGTCTGAGTGAACGCCCCCGGCCAGACCCCGCCGGGGCCCCGCCCACTTGTCGACATGCCGGATCTTTCGCCCGAAGCCCGGCGGCGCGAAGCACTGCACTGGCGCTCGGGCCTTGCCGAGGCCCGCGAGAAGCTTGGTCCCGGCAGCAAGGCCTGGGAAGTGATCAAACGGGTGTGGACCGGCGTGTTCAACGACGGCTCGATCCATGCCGGCAATCTTGCCTACATGATCGTGATTGCGCTGTTCCCGTTCTTCATCACAGGGGCCGCGCTGTTCTCGTTCATCGGCGAGGCGAGCCAGCGCGCCGCCGCAATCGATACAGTGCTGATCGCCTTGCCTCCGGTCGTTGCGACGACGATCGAGCCCGTTGCCAGAAGCGTGATCGAGGCGCGGACCGGATGGCTGCTGTGGATCGGCGGAATCTTCGGCCTGTGGACGGTCGGCAGTCTGGTCGAGACGATCCGCGACATCTTGCGCCGCGCCTATGGCACGCGCTGGGAGCATGCCTTCTGGCGATACCGCCTGGCATCGACCGGGATCACGCTGGCGTCGGTTGTGCTGATTCTTCTCGCCATTTTCGCTCAGGTCGTGATCGGCGCGGCGCAGGAGGTGATCGAGGCGTGGCTGCCGCAATTTGCGGATCTGCTTGGCAGCCTTGCCCTGTCGCGCTTCATTCCGGCTGCGGTTCTTTATGGCGCGCTGTGGCTGCTGTTCATTTCGCTGACGCCCGGCGCCTATCGCGGGCGCGGCTATCCGAAGTGGCCGGGGGCGCTGTTCGTGACGGTCTGGTGGATCGTGGTGACGACGCTGCTGCCCACCGCCTTGCGGACGTTCTTTTCCTACGATCTGACCTATGGAAGTCTTGCCGGGGTGATGATCGCCCTTTTCTTTTTCTGGCTTGTGGGCTTAGGGATGGTTGTGGGGGCCGAACTCAACGCCGCACTTGCCGAAACGCCGGAAGAGCGCGACATGCTGGGCCAGGCTGACAATCGCGCACGCGCATCGCGCACACGCGCCGGGAACGAGACAAGAAGCGAGAACACTGACGCATGACCGGACTTATGCAAGGCAAGCGCGGCCTGATCATGGGCCTCGCCAACGACAAGTCGCTCGCCTGGGGCATTGCCAAGCAGCTTCACGAACATGGCGCTGAACTGGCCTTTTCCTATCAGGGCGAGGCGCTGGAAAAGCGCGTGCGACCGCTGGCAGCGAGCCTTGGCAGCGATTTCCTGATCGAATGCGACGTGTCCGACATGGCCGCGCTCGACCAGACGTTCGAGACGCTGAAAGCCAAGTGGCCGACGATCGACTTCATCGTCCACGCCATCGGCTATTCGGACAAGACCCAGCTGCGCGGAAAGTTCTACGACACCACGCTCGACAATTTCCTGATGACCATGAACATCTCCGCCTACAGCCTGGTGGCGGTGACCAAGCGGGCCATGGAGATGATGCCGAACGGCGGTTCGATCCTGACGCTGACCTATTACGGCGCGGAGAAGGTCGTGCCGCACTACAACGTGATGGGCGTGGCCAAGGCGGCGCTGGAAACCAGCGTGAAGTACCTTGCCAACGACTGCGGGCCTTCGGGCGTGCGCGTGAACGCGATTTCGGCAGGACCGATCAAAACGCTGGCCGCCAGCGGCATCGGCGACTTCCGCTACATCCTCAAGTGGAACGAGCTGAACAGCCCGCTGCGCCGCAACGTGACCATCGAGGACGTGGGCGGCGCGGGCCTCTACCTGCTTTCGGACCTGTCATCGGGCGTGACCGGCGAGACGCATCATGTCGATGCCGGGTATCACACTGTCGGCATGAAGCAGGAAGACGCGCCGGATATCGCGCTGGGGTGATTTCGTTGGCGGGGTGATTTTACCGGCTGTCGCCGGTGCCCACCCCCAACCCCTCCCGCCTGCGGGAGGGGAGAGCGCACAGTCGATCTTCAGGGCTGCGCGGGTGCGGGGGTAGCCGGAGCCTGTTCCCCGGCTTGCTCCCGTTCGCGCTTCAGCCTTGCTTCGTATTCCTTCTCGATCTGCTCGACCCGCGCCTGTTCGGCGGCGGCATCGGCATCGATCGTCTCGAGACGCTTGGCGCGCTCTTCCTCGATCAGCTTGCCGAACTGGACGTCGGTGCTGTTCTTCTTCTCGGCATAGGCACGATCGATCAGGCGAGAAAGGCAGCCGGTGGCGCCGCCAGCGCCCACGGCCGAGCAGGAATTGGTGCCGAAGTTGCCGACCGTCTCATAAGCACGGACCTTCTGGCTCCAGGCCTGATTGACGATCGCATTGGGATTGTCGCGCAGCGGCTTGGGAATGCGGAAGCGCTCTTCCTCTTCCTTGCGCGCGCAGACGGTGATCGTGCTGCCTTCGGACTTGGGGCAGGGATCGTCGCCATAGACGATCAGCTGGTTGACCTTCTCGCCCGAGGGATCGACCAGCGGCTGGTCCGCTTGCGCAAGGGCCGGAGCGGCAAAGGCGCTGGACAGCAGCAGGGCGGCAGGGATCAGGCGCTTCATCATCGGTCTCCGGTCAGGCTTGCCCCGATATAGGGCGCGCTGCCTGTGAATGGTAGATGAAGGAGTGCAGTTCCCTGCGCTGGATCAAATCCGCTTGGAAAGTGCAATGGCGGCGCGGCAGCCGAGGCGGATGGCGTGGAACAGCACTGGGTAGGCGGGCGCCTTTTCCGCGCCTGCCGCCAGCGCGGCATCGCGATGCTCGCGCTCATCATCGCGGAATTCGCGGATCATCGCGGCGAGTTCGGGGTCTTCGTCGCCGAGTTCATCGAGCTGTTCGGTGTAGTGCCGGTCAATCTCGGTCTCGATCGCGGCGGTGCAGGCCATCGCTGCTTCGGGGCCGATCAGGGCGGTGGCCGCGCCAAGGGCAAAGCCTGCTGCCGACCATACCGGCTGGAGTGCGGTGGGCCTCACGCCGCGTTTGGCGATCAGCGCGTCGAACTTTTCGCGGTGTCCGGCTTCCTGCTCGGCCATTGCGGCGATTTCTGCAGAATGCGGTGCGCGGTTGCCCATCACGGCAAGCTGGCCTGCGTAGATCCGCGTCGCGCCGAATTCGCCGGCCTGATCGACGCGCAGCATTTCGGCGAATTTGGTCATCTCACGCTCCCTTGCGGCTCTTGCCGAGCAGCGCAAACACGAGGATCGCGCCTGCTGTCGAGATCAGGAAATTGAACCCGGCGAGGCTGATTCCGAAGAGGTCCCAAGGGGCAACATCACAGCGCACGACCGGGGCATTCATGATCGCGTCCAAGGGATTGCCGCCGCCCGCGACCGTGGAACAGGCGGTGACGCCTTCCCACCAGCCATATTCGACACCGGCATGAAACCCGCCGATCAGGCCGGAAATGCCGGTGGCGGTGGCGGCGAGCGTCACTGCCAGATCGCCGGAGCCCTTGCCCTTCATCGTCAGCGCCAGAAGCGCCAACACGATCGCGGCGATATGCGGATAGCGCTGCCACCAGCACATCTGGCAGGGGTAGAGCCCGAACACGAATTGCGAGATCAGCGCTCCGCCCATCAGCGCGGCGGGAATGATCACGGCAAGCGCGTAGGCGGCGTTGCGAGACTGCTGCGAAGTCATGGGCAGCGCCTTATTAGCGCTTCATCTTCGCTGCAAGCGCGGCGCGCGGCTGGGTCCGGTTCAGGGTCTGCACGGCGTAGTACAGCTGGAAATCCTTGATGTCCTTCGCCTTCAGCTCTTCCGGCGTCATCTTGAAGCGCGGGTCCTCGATCTTGTCCTTCTCGAGGTCCTTGTCCTCGAGCTTGATCTCGTTGATCAGGTGGCCGCGCAGGTCGCTCTCGCGGTAGGAGCGCAGCTGGCGCTTGCGCAGGTCGGGGTCGGAGATCTGCGGCACGGTGATATCGGGATCGATGCCGCCTTCCTGCACGCTGCGCCCCGAAGGCGTGTAATAGCGCGCGGTGGTGAGCTTGACGGCGGTATCGCGGGTCAGCGGGATCAGCGTCTGCACGCTGCCCTTGCCGAAGCTGCGCTGGCCCATGACCACGGCGCGGTGCTGGTCCTGCAGGGCCCCTGCGACGATTTCCGACGCCGAGGCCGAGCCTTCGTCGATCAGCACGATCATCGGAATGCCCTTGGCGATATCGCCCTTGGTGTCGATCTCGGCCGGGTAGACTTCGGTGTCGCGCGCATAGCGGCCGCGCTGCGAGACGATCGTGCCCTTGTCGAGGAACAGGTCCGACAGGGCCACGGCTTCATCGAGCAGGCCACCGGGGTTGCCGCGCAGGTCGAGCACGAGGCCGGTGACCTTGCCGCCGGACTTCGCCTTGGCATCGTTCCAGGCGCGCTGGACCGAAGCGCCGACGTCGGCGCTGAAGCTGGAGACCGAAATGACGGCGACATTGCCCTTCATTTCGAGCTCGACGGGCTTCAATTCGATGATCTTGCGCGTGATGGTGACATCGAACGGTTCGTCGCGGCCGGGTCGGAAGACGCTGAGCTTGATCTGCGTGCCGGGGACGCCACGCATCTGATCGACCGCCTCGTCAAGCGAGCCACCGTAGATCAGCTTGCCATCGAGGTGGGTGATGAAGTCGCCCGCCTTGATGCCGGCGAGGTCTGCCGGGCTGCCCTTGGTCGGCGCGATGACCTTGACCGCGCCGTCGTCCATGGTGACCGAGAGGCCCAGCCCGCCATAGGAACCTTCGGTCTGCGTGCGCAGGTTCTCGAAATCGCGGGCGTCGAGATAGGCGCTGTGCGGATCGAGCGTGGCGAGCATGCCGTCGATCGCGCCCTTGAGCAGCTTGTCGTCGTCGACCGGCTCGACATAGCTGGACTTGATCCGTTCGTAGACGGCCATGAGCTTGCCGAACTCGGGGCCGGACTTGGCGTCGACGGCGGCAAGGCCGGTGGTCGCGGCAGGGATCAGCGCAACAGCGGTAACGAGCGCGGTTGCGCGCAGCAGTGGGGCGAACTTCATGTGCCCGGGGGCCTTTCGCGAAGAGGCAATCATTGCAGCGGTTCTATAACCGGCTCTGAATTAACACCAGATGAGGTTTTGGGACAGGGCGAGCCCGCTTCGTCGACAAACTGCAGATGGCGTCCGACCAGCGTCGTCAGCCGCGCACGTCGAGCGGGTTTACCGGGGTGCCATCGCGGCGCAACTCGACCGTGAGGACCGGACGGCCCGGCCCGGCGATTCCCAGTGGCGAGCCTTGCACGACCTTGTCACCCACCCGCGCGGCAACGCGGCCGAGATTGGTGACGAGCGTGGTCCAGCCGCCGGAATGTTCGACGATGACGATGGTGCCATAGCCGCGATAGGGCCCGGCAAAGGCGACGCGGCCATCGGCGGGGGAGACGACTTGCGCGCCTCCCGCAGGCGCGAGCGAAACGCCCGTTGTCAGGCCCGTAGGCGACTGCGCGCCGAAGCCCGAGACGAGACGGCCCGAGACCGGCATGATCCAGGCGAGCTTCGGCGTGGATGTAGCGAGGAGCGGCGGCGGCGCGTCCAGCACCTTGAGTACCTCGCCCGGACGAACCGGCGGCAGCACCGGGCCGGGGAGCGCGGCAAGTTGCTGGCGCAAGGCACCGTCGGCTTCGAGCTTGCCCATCAGGCCGGACAGGTCGCGGGTCTGTTCGGCCAGCGCCAGGGTACGATCGGATTCCTGCGCGGCAACGCCCTGCGCCGCGCGCGATGCCAGCCGCTGGCGGCTCTCAAGGGCGGCAAGTTCGGTGCGGCGGGCGCCGAGGGACTTTTCACCTTCGCGCAATTGCTGCGCGGCGAGACGCGCTTCATCCTGCAGCTTGCGACCGCGCACGATTTCGGCGCGCAGGGAGGCAGTGCGCCGCTGCACTTCGGGGAGCATGGTCTCCATCACTGCGCGCAGGTGGATGGTGTCGCGCACCGAATCGGCGCGGACGAGACTGAAAGCGAGCGGGCGACGGGCCATCATCTGCAGTGCCGCTGTCAGCCGCACGACCGGCTCCTGCCGCTCGGCCATGCGACTGCGCAAGGTTTCGCGCTGGCGATCGATCAGCACGATCTTCGCCTGCGCCAGCTGGATCTCTGCCTCGGACTGCTGGATGCGGGCAGCGACAGCGGCGGCTTCGCGCGCCGTGCGGTCCGCCTCGGCGGTAACCTTGCGCGCGGCCTGTTCGAGCTGTTCGGCGCGGCTGCGCGATTGGGCCAGTGCCTGCCCCGCACGGCGCAGCACCTCGCGGGCCTCACCGGCATCGGCATAGGGCGTGGCCTGCTGCGCCGTGACCTGCCAGCCCAACACGCCAGCCAGCGACAGGCATATGAAGGCAAAGGCAAGGCGTGACGTCATGCCGCCACTATCCTTCGCGGTGATAGGGATGGCCAGCGAGAATGCTGGTCGCGCGCCAGAGCTGTTCGGCGAGCATGGCGCGCGCCATCATGTGCGGCCAGGTGGCCTTGCCAAAGGCAATGAGCAGGTCGGCGGAATCGCGCAAAGGGTCATCATGACCGTCCGCCGCGCCGATCAGGAAGCGGCATTCGCGTACGCCATCATCGCGCCACCGGCCAAGGATTGCCGCGAACTCGCTTGAGGTCAGCTGCTTGCCGCGTTCATCAAGCGCGACAGTGCGGGCGGGCGTCTGCGATGGTGAGGGGATGGAGCCGCCCCGGTCGGGCAGCTCGGTCATCTTCCAGCCCCACGAAATGCGCTTGGCATAACGCTCGACCAGCTCGGCCTCGGGCGAACGACCGATCTTTCCGCGGGCGATGACGTGGAGCAGCATGGGCGGGGTCTAGCGGGATTTACACCGCAAGAGAATCCCCTGGCGAAAATGCAGCCGCAAGCCCTTGGCGGATGCCAAGGGCGCACTTCACGAACTCACGCCGCGCCAGCGTCTCCGAAGGCCCACATGCGTTCGAGGTTGTAGAACGTGCGCACTTCCGGGCGGAAAAGGTGGACGACCACGTCGCCCGCATCGATCAGCACCCAGTCTGCCGCGGGAAGCCCTTCGATCCGCACGTGGCCGAAACCGCCGTGCTTGATGCGCTCGGCCAGCTTCTGCGCCATTGCGGCGACCTGACGGGTCGATCGGCCCGAGGCGATCACCATGTAATCGGCAACGGAGCTCTTGCCCTCAAGCGGGATGGAAACCACCTCCTGCGCCTGATCGTCGTCAAGCGACTTCAGCACGAGATCGTGCAGCGCGGCGGGGGTGTAAGGAGTCTTGGGTGCGGTGCCGGCATTGGCCGACAGCGGTTGTACGCTGGTCATGATGCGCGAAATGGCCTCCGTGGCTCAAGAGTCAAGTGATAACGGTTGGAACGCGCAAGAGTTTCTATGCTCCGCCCCGTGGCGGAACATGGATCAAGATATTGCGCGGTCAGGGTTTTCCTCGCTTGATACGGCCCCGATTGATCCGGCGATGCGTGACGGCATCGCGCATGGCCGCATTGCCATAGCGGCGTGACCAATCAGGGTCATTTGCGCGAATCGCGCTGGCAGACCGATGGTCAGGATCGAAGCGAAGAATGGTCAGCGCCGGAGCGCTCCGCATTGCGCCGGAGACGAACTGTCCGGGCCGCTGGCGCCAGCGGCGCAGCCAGGCCATGGCAGGACTTGCCAAGGCAGCCGAATCATAACCCGGACGCGCGATCACCGCAATCGGCATCTCGCGGGCGATCTGCCGCCAGTGTTTCCACTTGTGGAACTGGGCAAGGTTGTCCGCGCCCATCAGCCAGACGAAACGGCGTTTGGGGTAGCGCCGCCGGATCGCGCGCAGGGTATCCACGGTGAAGCGCGTGCCGAGCTCCCGCTCGATCGCGGTGGCGCGGATCGGGGCGTTGCGGCTTTGCCGGCGGGCCGAGGCCAGCCGCGCTTCGACAGGCGCCATGCCCTGTACCGGTTTGAGCACGTTGCCGGGCGAGACCAGCCACCACACCTCGTCCAGCCCCAGCGCTTGAATCGCGAAGAGCGTGACGCGGCGGTGGCCGCCGTGCGCGGGGTTGAAGCTGCCGCCGAACAGGCCGGTCAGGGGTGCAGCGGGATTCCTCAGGGTCTCACTTGCCCCGAACCGCGGACCAGCCACTTGTAGGTGGTGAGGCCTTCGAGCGCGACCGGGCCGCGTGCATGGAGGCGCCCGGTAGCGATGCCGATTTCCGCGCCAAGGCCGAATTCGCCACCATCGGCGAACTGGCTGGAGGCGTTGTGCATGACGATCGCACTGTCGACTTCGGTGAGGAAGCGGTCGGCCACGGCCTGATCCTCGGTGACGATGGCGTCGGTATGGCCCGAGGCATGGGCGGAGACGTGCGCCAGTGCTTCATCGAGGCCGTCGACCACGGCGACCGAGAGGATGGCGTCGAGATATTCGGTGTCCCAGTCGTTCGCGGCGACAGGCACGATGCGCGGATCGATGGCGCGGGCGCGGGCATCGCCGCGCAGCTCGCAACCTGCAACGAGCAGCGGTTCGACCAGGCCGTGCGGATCGGGATAGGTCGCATCGATCAGCAGCGTTTCCATCGCCCCGCAGATGCCGGTGCGGCGCATCTTGGCGTTGAGCACGATCGCCTTGGCCATGGCGGGATCGGCAGCGGCGTGGACGAAGGTGTGATTGATGCCATCGAGGTGGGCGAGAACCGGCACGCGGGCATCGGCCTGGACGCGTGCAACGAGGCTCTTGCCGCCGCGCGGCACGATCATGTCGATCAGGCCAGCGGCGGCGAGCATGGCACCAACGGCGGCGCGGTCCTGCGTGGGCATGAGCTGGACGGCATCGGCGGGCACGCCACCTTCGACGAGGCCAGCGACCAGCGCCTTGTGGATCGCGCGGTTGGAGTGGACGGCCTCGGAGCCGCCGCGCAGGATCGTGGCGTTGCCGGAGCGGACGCAGAGCGCAGCGGCATCGGCGGTCACGTTGGGGCGGCTTTCGTAGATGATGCCGATCACGCCGACGGGAATGCGCAGGCGCTGCAACACCATGCCGTTGGGGCGCGCGGCCTCCGAAATGACTTCGCCGACGGGATCGGCAAGGCTGGCCACCTGTTCGACCGCATCGGCGATCCCGGCAAGCCGCTCCGGCGTCAGCTTGAGGCGATCGAGCATGGCGCCGGTGAGACCATTTGCTTCGCCATTGGCCATGTCCTGCGCATTGGCGGCGAGGATTTCGGCCTCGGCAGTGCGCAGGGCTTCAGCGGCAAGTTTGAGCGCGCTCTCCTTGGCTGGCGAATCCATCCGCGCCAGCTGGCGCTGCGCCGTGCGGGCGGCGCGGGCGAGGCCTTCGACCAGATCGGTCACGGATTCGGGCTGCTGTGCGGGCTGACTGGACATGGGCTGCGCACTAGCACCGCGATTGTCGCGTGTCATCCGGATGGGAGCACAAGAGGGCGAGTCGAAACCTTCGAGACCGCGCATTGTGCGCCTGCTTACACTGCTGCAAACGATTCATCGGGGGAGTCACACGATTCAGCGCGTCTTGCCCGATTCGGATTCGCCAGCCGGGAACCCGACGTCTAGTCCGCGCCGCGACGGGATCTGAATTAACCAAAACCACGCAGATATACGACGGGGGTCGCCTGCCTGTGCCATCGATAAAGCCTGCCCGCTTTGCGGCTGCGCCAGCTGTGGCCAGCGCTGTCGCCCGTGTGCGCAGCTGGTTTCCGGAGCGCGAGTTCTTCATGCGCTCGCAGGGTCAGGTCCGCTTCATCCGCATTTCCTCGCGCCTGCAGATGACCGTGGCCGGTGGCGTTGCTGCGGCGGTGCTGCTCTGGCTGGCGGTCATGGCGGCGACGTTGTTCTCGCAGTTCACCGCCGCGCGCGATCACGCCGCACTGCTCGAGCGTGAGGCGGCAGTCGCTTCGGCCGAGAGCCGGGTGGCGAAGTATCGCGGCGGGCTGGAAGGCGTGGCGGACGAGCTCGATCGTCGCCAGGACTTCATCGAGAAGGCGATCGAAGGCACGATCGGCGAGCTGCCCAAGGACCTGCCGCAAGGCACCGTATCCGACAGCAGCGGCGAAGCGCAGAAAACCGTGCGCAAGATCTCGATGGAATTGCCTGAAGCGCGGCGCCTTGCCGAAGTGGAAGCGCGCCAGCTGGCCTTCATCGAACGCCTCACCCGCTTTGCCGATGCGCGTTCGGCGCAGGCGGAGACGGCGATCCGGCGCGTCGGGCTCAACCCGGCGATGCTGCGCGCTGCTTCGCGCGAGGGCCAGGGCGGCCCGCTGATCCGCCTGTTCACCGGCAACGATGACAGCGTCGATCCTCGCTTTGCCCGCCTTGGTGCCAGCCTCGAGCGGATGGCCGCGCTGGAAAAGGGGCTGCGGCGTATCCCGAACACCCTGCCCGCCAGCCTCGAGTACATTTCGAGCGGCTTCGGTTACCGTTCGGACCCGTTCACCGGCGGTCCGGCGTTTCATGCCGGGCTCGATTTTCGCGGCCCCGTCGGCGCGCCGATCTATGCGGCAGCGGCAGGCACGGTCAGCTTCGTCGGCCAGCGCCAGGGTTATGGCAATGTTGTCGAGGTCAGCCACGGCAACGGGCTGATGACGCGCTATGCCCACATGTCGCGCACCGAGGCGCGGTTCGGCCAGAAGGTCGACGCCGGCAGCGAGATCGGCAAGATCGGCAATACTGGGCGCTCGACCGGGCCCCATCTTCACTTCGAAGTGCGGATAGGCGACCGTCCGGTCAATCCGCGCCCCTTCCTTGAGGCAAACAGGCATGTTCAGGAAATCCGCGCCGGAAGCGCCGCGCACCGCGTCAACAATCTTGGGGGGAAGTAATTCAGCAATGGCCGCGACTTTCTCCGTGCTGGGTGCCGACGTTGCCGTGAAGGGCGATCTTTCGGCGACGGCAGACCTCCACATCGACGGCAGCGTCGAAGGCGACATCACTTGCGCCGCATTGGTGCAGGGCGAGAAGAGCACCGTCACCGGCGCGATCAAGGCAAAGAGTGCGCGGCTTTCGGGCACGGTGCACGGGTCTATCGAGGCGGGCGAGCTGGTGATCCTCAAGACCGCGCGCATCCACGGCGATGTGAGCTACGACGCGCTGACCATCGAGCAGGGCGCGCAAGTCGATGGGCGCTTCGCCCATCGCGTCCATGCGGGCGAGGAGCCGTCGCTGACTCTGGTCAGCTGAGGGTTCTTTGTCTGGTGCGCCCCTGACATCCGTCAGGGGCTTGCGGCACCGGCCCGCTCCCCCGCCCGGCCACCCAAATCCTGCCGCAAAGGGCGAGCGGGCAGCGGAGCGGGCCGGTGCCGCAACTCTTTTCTTGCCGATTCGCCATTCCCGGCTTACATCGGCGAGGTTCAAGGCCGCTCCGCGAGGGGCGGCCCTTATTGTATCCGCTTTTTGCGGGACCGCTTTTTTCGGGAGATTGTCCGTGAGCAACCAGCCCACGTATCCGCTGATGCCGCACGCCACTGCGTCCTGGCTCGTCGACAACACCGCCCTGACCTTCGAGCAGATCGCCGAGTTCTGCGGCCTTCACATCCTTGAAGTGCAGGCCATGGCCGATGACCTCGCCGGGCAGAAGTACACCGGGCGCGATCCGATCCACTCGGGCGAATTGAACCAGGCCGAGATCGACAAGGGCCAGGCAAACCCGGAATACAAGCTCAAGATGCAGCGTGCGCCGATCTCGGTCAGCCGCACCAAGGGCCCGCGCTATACGCCGGTTTCGAAGCGCCAGGACAAGCCGGACGGCATCGCCTGGATCCTGCGCAACCACCCGGAAGTTTCGGACGCGCAGATCGGCAAGCTGATCGGCACGACGCGCACCACCATCGCCGCGATCCGCGATCGCAGCCACTGGAACATCGGCAACATCAATCCCAAGGACCCGGTGACGCTGGGCCTGTGCTCGCAGCGCGAACTCGATTCGCTGGTGGCCAAGGCCGCGAAGAAAGCTGGCATCGAGGACAACGGCGAAGCCGCGCTGCGCCTTGGCACCGACCGTGAAGCGCTGATCGAGGAGCTGCGCGCGGAGCGTCAGGCCTCGGCCAAGGCTGCTTCCGAAGCGGCGCAGGAAGCTGAAGCGGCCGCATGGCTGGCTGCCCGCCGCGCTGAAGGTATTTCGGACAGCTGAGCTTTCGGCTGATTGCTGAATTGAGAAGGGCCGCCCTTGCGAAGGGGCGGCCTTTTTGTTGGCTGTCGCCAAGGCCCACCCCTGCCCCCTCCCGCCTGCGGAAGGGGAAGAAGTCGCGACGTGCGTCAGATCGCCAGCACGATCTTGCCGATGTGGCTGCCCTGTTCCATGCGGGCGTGGGCGGCGGATGCTTCAGCCAGCGGGAAAGTCCGGTCCATGATCGGGCGCAATTCTCCGGTGGCGACGAGCGGCCAGACTGTTTCGCGGATTTCGGACGCCAGCGCCGCCTTGAAGGCTTTTGAACGCGGGCGCAGCGTCGAGCCGGTGAGCGTGAGGCGGCGGCGCATGACTTCGGCCATGTTGAGTTCCGCCTTGACCCCGCCCTGCACCGCGATGGTGACATGGCGGCCATCATCGGCGAGGCACTTGAGATTGCGCGCGACGTAATCACCCGCGACCATATCGAGAACCATGTCCACACCGCGGCCTGCGGTGATGCGCTTGACCTCTTCCACGAAGTCGGCGGCCTTGTAATCGATCGCGTGGGCCGCGCCGATCTGCAGCGCCTGGGCGCACTTCTCCGACCCGCCGGCGGTGACGATCACCGTCACGCCGAACAGCTTGCCGAGCAGGACCGCCATCGAGCCGATACCGCTGGTGCCGCCATGGACGAGGATCGTTTCGCCCGGCGCTGCCATGCCGCGTTCGAAGACATTGTGCCAGACAGTGAACAGGGTTTCCGGAATCGCCGCAGCCTCTGCCATGGAAAGGCCGGTTGGCACCTGGAGACACTGCGCGGCTTCGGCGATGCAGTACTCGGCATATCCGCCGCCCGCGACCAGCGCGCAGACCATCGTGCCGGTGAAAGGCCAGGTCACCCCTTCGCCCATCGCGACGACCTGACCTGACACTTCGAGGCCTGGCAGGGGCGAGGCATCGGGCGGCGGGGGATAGAAGCCCTGGCGCTGGATGACATCGGGGCGATTCACGCCCGCAAAGGCCACCTTGACCAGCACCTGTCCGGGTCCGGGCACCGGAATCGGAACGCTTTCCGGCCGCAGGACCTCGGGCCCGCCGGGTGCGTCCCAGCCGATTGCCGTCATTGTTGCAGGAATGCCGCTCATCCACCGCCCTTGTCGTTATCGAATACCAATTTGCCCTTGGCTAACCATGCAAGGCGTTGACAGCAAGGCACTGCAGTGCCCAAACTGCCCGGAATGGACATTGATGAGCGCCCTCGCCCGAAAGGGGACCTGGCCAGCCAGCTGGCAACCGAAGTGCTCGACCCTTATTCGCAGGACGAACTGAACGAGCGCATTCGCCTGCTCGAACTCGAGATCATGCGCACTGTCGCCCACCGCGACAAGGCGAGCGCCCATCGCGCTGCGGCTGAAGCGCTGTTCCGAACGCCTCCACCATCAGGCGAGGCAGGATGAATTCGCGCGCCCTTCCCTTTGCCGAAGGGCGTTACCATATCTCACGATATACGGGTGTCTTTCAGGCATCTGTTCTCACCCTCACACGTGGTTTAGCCCGGGTTAATAACGCGTGTGCACTCTCCATGTCGGAGAACCCACCGGCGCAAGCCAGAAAGTAGCCGCAACATGCCCAGTTTCGCCCAGAGTCTCGAGAAAACGCTGCACACCGCGCTCGCCAACGCGTCCGAGCGCAGCCACGAGTACGCGACTCTCGAGCATCTCCTGCTGGCCCTGATCGATGATCCGGACGCGGCGCAGGTCATGCAGGCTTGCGGCGTGGACCTCGGCGATCTCGGCGATGTGGTGCGCCAGTACCTCGATCAGGAATACCAGTCGCTCAAGACCCAGGAGAAGGCCGATCCGCAGCCGACCGCCGGGTTCCAGCGGGTGATCCAGCGCGCCATCCTTCACGTGCAGTCCTCGGGCAAGGACACCGTGACAGGAGCGAACGTGCTGGTAGCGCTGTTCTCCGAGCGTGATTCATACGCCGTCTACTTCCTGCAGCAGCAGGACATGAGCCGCCTCGACGCGGTCAGCTTCATCAGCCACGGCATCGGCAAGGGCGGTCGCCAGGTCGAAGGCCGCACGCCCAAGGGCGCAGAGGAGGAGGCTCCCAAGCAGCAGGAAGAGAAGGCTGACGCCAAGGGCCAGAAGAAGGAAACCGCGCTCGACCAGTTCTGCGTCAACCTCAACGAGAAGGCGCTGAACGGCAAGGTCGATCCGCTGATCGGACGTGGCCCCGAAGTGGACCGCACCATCCAGATCCTGTGCCGCCGTTCCAAGAACAACCCGCTCTATGTGGGCGATCCGGGCGTGGGCAAGACCGCGATTGCCGAGGGCCTTGCCCGCAAGATCGTCGAAGGCGAAGTGCCCGAAGTGCTGTCCGAAGCGGTGATCTACTCGCTCGACATGGGCTCGCTGCTGGCCGGTACGCGCTATCGCGGTGACTTCGAGGAGCGCCTCAAGCAGGTCGTCTCGGAGCTCGAGAAGATGCCGCACGCGATCCTGTTCATTGACGAGATCCACACGGTAATCGGTGCCGGCGCGACCAGCGGCGGCGCTATGGACGCGTCCAATCTGCTCAAGCCCGCGCTTTCGGGCGGCACGATCCGCTGCATCGGTTCGACGACTTACAAGGAGTTCCGCAATCACTTCGAGAAGGACCGTGCACTGCTGCGCCGGTTCCAGAAGATCGATGTGAACGAGCCGACCATCGAGGATACGATCAAGATCCTCAAGGGCCTGCGCACCGCGTTCGAGGAACACCACAAGGTCCGTTACACCCCCGACGCGATCAAGACCGCGGTCGAGCTTTCCGCGCGCTACATCAACGACCGCAAGCTGCCGGACAAGGCGATCGACGTGATCGACGAAGTCGGCGCGATGCAGATGCTGGTGCCGCCGTCGAAGCGCAAGAAGGTGATCACTGCGCGCGAGATCGAGCAGGTCATCGCGACGATGGCGCGCATCCCGCCCAAGTCGGTGTCGAGCGACGACAAGAAGGTGCTCGAGCATCTCGACCGCGACCTCAAGCGGCTGGTGTTCGGGCAGGACAAGGCCATCGAAGTCCTGTCTTCGGCGATGAAGCTCAGCCGCGCGGGCCTGCGCGATCCGGACAAGCCGATCGGCTCGTTCCTGTTCTCGGGCCCGACCGGTGTCGGCAAGACCGAAGTGGCGCGCAGCCTTGCCCAGATCATGGGGATCCCGCTGCAGCGCTTCGACATGTCCGAATACATGGAGCGCCACTCGGTGAGCCGCCTGATCGGTGCCCCTCCGGGCTATGTCGGGTTCGACCAGGGTGGTCTGCTCACCGATGCGATCGACCAGCAGCCGCACTGCGTCCTGCTGCTCGACGAAATCGAGAAGGCGCACCCGGACCTGTTCAATATCCTGCTGCAGGTCATGGATAACGGCCGGCTTACCGATCATCACGGCAAGACAGTCGACTTCCGCAATGTCGTGCTGATCATGACGACCAATGCCGGTGCCAGCGACATGGCGCGGCAGGGTATCGGCTTCGGCGACGTCTCGAAGGCAGACGCGGGTGACGAGGCGGTGAAGAAGATGTTCACCCCCGAATTCCGCAACCGTCTCGATGCGA
>OFDC01000445.1_pt1 | contig 31838 bp, 28 predicted proteins | sample 1520941 | NCBI WGS metagenome assembly OFDC01 (sample SAMEA94258168, study PRJEB24077) | hot springs metagenome | biome: Aquatic biome; feature: Water | place: India | collected 2012-12-06 | depth 5 m | reverse complement strand
TGCTGGCGATTTAGTCTATTTTTAGCCTCATTATCCAAATAGGGACACGCCCTAATAGCAAAAAATAATCTTGATAGATTTTGTCAGTAAAAAAAACGTGAGTCACCTCACTCACGTTTTGTTTAATGAACAGTTTAGAAACCTAATGTTTTACCATCAGGATTTCTTGGGTCAGAATAGCCATAAAACCCAGAATCATCCGCTTGAATAATTTGAATACGTCCCATGGGTGCTTTAGTAACAACTTTATGACCTTTGTCTTGCAACAATTTTATGGTATCAGGACTAATGCCTTCTTCAACCCTAAGCTCATCGGGTAACCATTGGTGATGAACGCGTGGTGTAATTATCGCTTCTGCTGGATTCATTTCATGGTCAATCGTATTAACCACACTTTGCAATACAGTCGTGATGATACGAGCCCCACCTGGACTACCTGTCACAAGCCAAGGTTTATTATTCTTCATGACAATCGTTGGTGTCATTGAAGAAAGTGGACGTTTTTTTGCTTCAATCGCATTGGCAGCGCCACCCACTAGACCAAACGCATTTGGCACACCGGGTTTTACTGAGAAATCATCCATTTCATTATTGAGTAAAATCCCTGTACCTTCTACAACAATGCCACTACCAAAGTTAAGATTTAATGTATAGGTGACAGCAACGGCATTGCCCGCTTTATCCATGACTGAAAAATGCGTAGTCTGGTCACTTTCATAAGGTTGTGGTTTACCAGGTTTAATGGTTGATGAAGGTCTTGCTTTATTATCATCAATCGTTTTGACCCGTTCATTCGCATATGCTTTGGATGTTAAACCTGTGACAGGGATTTTGACAAAATCCGGGTCGCCCAAATATTCTGAGCGGTCAGCATAGGCTAATTTCATACTCTCTGCCATGTGGTGAATATTTTTGGCACTATTTACCCCATCTTCTTTGATAGGGTAATGCTCAAGCATATTTAATATCTCAATCAAGTGTACACCCCCCGAACTTGGGGGTGGCATGGTAACCACTTTATAGCCTCGATAATCACCAATAATTGGCTGACGCTCAACAACTTTATATGCTTTTAAATCTTCAAGTGTCATTGTGCCACCATGTGATTGCATTTCTTTCGCAATTTTTGTGGCGATTTCACCTTGATAAAATGCTTTTGCCCCTTGTTTGGCAATCAAACGCAATGATTTCGCCAAGTCTTTTTGTACCAACAAATCACCAGATTTCAGCGGTTCACCGTTTTTGAAAAAAATCGCTTTGCTAGCTGACCATTTACCCAGTGTTGATTTTTCTTCTTTTAACGTCTTTGCCAATACATCACTGACAATAAACCCTTTGTCTGCAAGCTTAATTGCAGGCTCAAGCACTTTAGATAATGGCATGGTACCCCATTTTTTTAGCGCGTATTCCATCCCAGCTACTGTACCAGGCACACCTGAAGCGTCATGCGTAAACAATGATTTTCCATCAATAACATTACCTTGATTATCCAGGTACATATCACGGCTGGCTTTGGCTGGCGCAATTTCGCGAAAATCAATCGCAACATCTTTGCCAGTTTTATCATCATGCAACACCATAAAACCACCACCACCAATGTTGCCGGCATTTGGCAACACGACTGCTAAGGCAAATCCAACCGCGACCGCCGCATCGATAGCATTGCCGCCTTGTTTTAATATATCCAAACCAACTTGCGTTGCTAACCCTTGCTCGGAAGCCACCATACCATTTTTACCATACACGGGATGAAAGATATCATTACTGCTATCGTAGCGATTTGCCGCTAACTGGCTAGCATTGGTGGCGGGTTTTGGTAATAATTTGCTTTGGGCTTTGCTTTGGGCAATGGGTGATATCACCAACATTAAAACCAATGACAGATTGGTTAAAATCAGTTTAGGTTTTAGTCGCATGTCCCTATCCTTCTAAATTACTAGTTGATGTTATTGCTATCGTTTATGAAGTCTGTGATGTAGCTTAACCACATTACCCATAATCAAAATCGCGGGGGCGGGCAAGTTTGCCTCAGCTTGTTTTGCCACGATGGTCTCAAGCGTGCCTGTCAAAACTTGCTGATGCGGCAAGCTGGCATTGGACACAATCGCAATCGGCGTACTGGGATTTTTTCCTGCGTTAATCAAGCCACGCGTCAGTTTATCCAGCTGCTTTAATCCCATATAAAAAACCACGGTTTGGTTATCATCAAGCCAGCTGGCAAAGTCTTCATTGATGGTATCCGTCTTAAGAGAGGCGGTGACGAACTTGACAGAGTGCGCATACGCACGGTGAGTCAACGGAATACCGGCGCAGCTTGCTGCCGCGGTGGCTGCGGTGATGCCAGGCACGACTTCAAAATCAACCCCAGCTGCGACCAACGCTTCGGCTTCTTCGCCGCCCCGCCCAAATACATACGGGTCGCCGCCTTTGAGACGTAACACGCGCTGTCCTTGCTGCGCCTGTTCAATGAGTAGCTCATTGATTTTTTCTTGCCCCACCGCATGATCACTGGCTTTTTTACCGACGTAGATTTTGCTGGCATCACGCCTGCACAGATCGAGAATCTGCGCTGAAACCAAATTATCATAAAATACCACATCCGCTTGTTGCATCAATCGTAGCGCTTTAAAGGTGAGTAAATCAGGGTCGCCTGCCCCTGCGCCCACAATATACACTTTGCCAAGCTGTGCTTTATCTGTCGGCTGGTTGTTGGCGTGCTGCTGTAGTAGGGTTTCAAGTTGATTTTCAGCTTTGCTTAGGCTATTTGAATTGCCTTCAAATACCGATTCCGCCACTTGTCCTTCAAAGGCTTGCTCCCAAAACTTGCGTCTAGCCGTCACATTGGGCAATGCAGCTTTTACTTTATCGCGAAATTTACCTGCCAACCCTGCCAGTTCGCCATATTGCGGTGGCACGACTGTTTCGATTTTGGCGCGCAGCAGTCTTGCCAGCACCGGTGCTTTGCCTGCACTGGATACCGCAATGGTAATCGGATTGCGGTCGACGATGGCAGGAAAGATAAAGGTACATAGCGGTGGATTATCAACGACATTGACTGGGATAAAACGATCTTCACAGTCATGAAAAATCTGCGCATTCACCGTTTCATCATCGGTACAAGCAATGACGATGGTTTGTTTATCCAAATATTTTTGCTGATAAACATCGTTAATCAATTGATGACGAGAATCGCTAAATTGCGCGGTGAGTCTCGGCTCATAGCTGGGCGCAACAAAGGTGATTGTCGCACCCGCTTTATCAAGCAAATCCGCTTTACGCAGTGCCACTTCCCCACCGCCAACCACGAGTACAGGGCGATTTTCTAATTTAAAAAATAGCGGTAAGGTATTCATAGACAGTCTCAACATTAGATAGCGACAAGAACAATAGTGACAAGAACAATTAAGCCGAACCGAAGTTCAGCTTAACATTATCATACATACTGCCCAGCAAAAATTATAATTGTGTGTGTAGACCACATTCACGGTTTTCTTCAACTTTGGTTGGGTCAAAGTAATCATGTTCATTTGGCAAATCATGCGCTTTTAAGTAAGCTTCTAGGTCATCTTCTGACCAATGGAACAATGGCGCTACTTTTAACACGCCGTCTTTGCTTTCTGACAACACGTCAAGCGATTGGCGAAATTCCGTTTGGTCTTTACGAATCGCATTAATCCACACATCAGGGGCAATTTCTTTTAACGCACGTCCAAATGGCTCAAGTTTGACTTGCTCAGTGAATTTTGCGTGCGCTGGGTTGTTGACGCTAGGTATACCGTTGAATTCGACATCACGCCAAGCTGCGGTTTGTTGCGGCAAGTAGGTAATCACATTTAAGTTTAGACGTTTAATCAAATCTTGCGCGTGACGATAAGTGGCTTGCGTGTTGTAGCCAGAATCCACGAACAATACTTTGATATCAGGACGTTGTTTGGCAACCATGTCTAATAATACCACTTCGTAAGGGCGAAAGTTGGTCGTGATGATAGGATTACTACCTTGTGCCAGTGCCCAAGCAATGATTTCCTCTGCGGTTTTGCCATTTAATTCTGCGTTGGCTTTGTCTAGGTCGATATTTAATTTATTGCTCATTGGATTTCCTAATGTTTTATGGTGAAAAATTGGGATACGCTATGCTAATCAATTATGCGATGTTTAAAAAATGATTTTTAATGATATTATTATGAAAATTTAGAATTAACCAATTAACTTGAAATGCAGAAACCAGAAGTTAGAAACGACACCGTAGCAACGGGCTAACATTAAAAAAGCGAACCCTTAGATTCGCTCAATCTTAGCAGCATTCAATAATTAATTGGCAAAAATCGGTAATTGCGTCACACTGCGCCCTGTATAACGGTGTTTGATATCGACAAAATAATCAAACCAGCTAGGGTTAAAATCACTGTCATCAATATCAAACTGACTAAACCCTACTTCGGTGAGCAGCTGCAAGGTATCTGGCAAGATATCACCACTGGCTCGCAACACAATAGCGGGGTTATAACTGGGGTGTAGTTGGATTTTTTGCGCCAAACTATAACCGCGTCCATCACGAAAACCATGAAAATCAATCACAATCACGGATAGTAGCGGCATCACTTTGACAAAGTCCTGGTGCAAAAACTGATAATCACTAGCACCCGATAGAATAATACCCAGTTTTTTATCGCCCAATCGATTGGATAATGCTACCAAATCATCCGCTTCTAACTGCGGTTTTGGCGGATTTTTCTCGCTAAATTGGACAGGGCGATAGTCCACCAAAATTTCAGTGATATCTGAGGCATACTGGGATGGGTCGATATGCTCGATTTTTTGCTCATGAATACTCACGCTCACGGACTTTACATTGTCAATCACTTGGCTTTGGTTAATGAGTGCCATGGCTTATCCCTCCACCGGCTGTTCTGATTTGTCACGATATACATACTCTTTAAATGGCTCAATGCCGATACGATCGACTACTTCGGCAAATGTTTCACTACCAAAGTCGGTATCTGCCGCTTGGCGATATTTAAGATAGACTTGCAGGATATCATCCACCGTCGCCGCAACTGCATCGACAGGCACTGCTCTACCCAAAATATCGCCTAATTTGGCGTTTTGACCCGATCTACCACCCAGCGAGATTTGGTACCAATGCTCGCCTTTTTTATCCACACCCAAAATACCGATATCGGCGACATGGTGATGCGCGCAGGCATTCATACAGCCTGACATATTTAGGCGAATTTCGCCAATATCATGGACAAAGTCTGCGTCTTGGAAATATTGGTTGACTTGGTTGACGATATTTAAGGTACTGGCATTAGCCAATGAGCAATAGTCAAAGCCTGGACATGAGATAATATCTGTTAATAAGCCAATATTTGGGCGGGCAAGGTCATATTGTTTGAGCACCTGATAGACCTCATATACATCTTCAAGTTTGACGTCCGTGAGCACCAAGTTTTGATGATGGGTGCCGCGCACTTCACCAAAGCTGTATTTATCCGCCAAATCAGCCACCACACGCATTTGGGTGGCGGTGATATCGCCAGTGTCTTGCATAAAGTGTTTGAGTGAGATAATCACCACCTGATAGCCTTTGACTTTATGCTCGCGAGTATTTTGGTTAAACCAACGCACAAACTCGCTATCTTCAAACTGGGCAGACAGTTTGTCTTGGCTAGCTTGTAATTGTTGTTGGCTAAATGTTTGATACGCTGGCGGTGGAAAGTAGGTTTTGGCGTGTTCAATTTGTTCAGCTGTCAGTGTTAACGCACCGTCTTTATTGTATTTTTCCCAATCTTCTTCCACGATTCGTGAAAACGCTTCGGCGCCCATACTTTCAACCAAAATCTTGATACGCGCTTTGTATTTGTTGTCACGGCGACCGTATTGGTTGTAGATACGTAAGATGGCATCTAAATAAGAGAGTAAATGGCGTTCCGGTAAAAACGGACGAATCACTTTACCAATCACAGGGGTGCGACCTAGACCACCGCCCACAATCACTTCAAAGCCGATGTCACCTGCGTCATTTTTGACCACATGCAGGCCAATGTCATGCAGCTGGGTCGCGGCACGGTCTTCCCGAGTACCGATGACCGCAATTTTAAATTTACGCGGTAAATAGGTAAATTCTGGGTGAAACGTTGACCATTGGCGAATGATTTCACAATACGGGCGCGGATCGGCGATTTCATCAGCCGTCACACCGGCAAACTGGTCGGTGGTGGTATTGCGGATACAGTTGCCCGAGGTTTGAATCGCATGCATTTGTACCGATGCCAATTCTGCCAAAATATCGGGCACTTCTTCTAATTTTGGCCAGTTAAATTGCATATTGGTACGGGTAGTGATATGACCATAGCCACGGTCGTATTTTTCGCTGATGTCAGCAAGTTTACGCAGTTGATACGTCGCAAGCAGACCATAAGGAATCGCCACGCGAAGCATCGGCGCATGACGCTGAATATATAGACCGTTCATCAGGCGTAATGGCAAGTACGCTTCTTCACTGAGCTCGCCAGCCAAATAACGTCGGGTTTGGTCGCGAAACTGCTCGACCCGATCGTCTACCAATTGTTGGTCAATTGCGTTGTATTTATACATGCGGATTCCTATGTCACTAATACTAATACAAATTCTAATTACAAATTAAATTTAAATTTTAGCTGTTGCAGCCATTTCAACTGGGTGAAATTTTAACCTGCCTATCATAAATGCCCAAGGGGTTTTTAGTAAATTCCATTTTTACATAAATATATCGAGTTACTGCATTTATTATTGCGAAGCGCAATATTCTATTATACGCTACCTTAATCTTTTTGAACCGTCTGTTTTTTGACACGTTAATTTTGACCCGCTAATATAGGAAATCCGATGAGCCAAAGCGCCACTTCTACTCTCCATTCTCTAAGCCAACTAGTACCACCGCACGGTAGTGACACATTAAAAGAAAAATTACTTAAGGGCGATGCGTTAACCGCTGCTCAGCAAAAAGCCAAAAATCTGCCAAAAATCCAAATCAGCTCCCGTGAAGCTGGTGATTTGATTATGCTCGGTATTGGCGGCTTTACCCCGCTAGATGGTTTTATGAACCAAGCAGACTGGCAAAGCGTATGTGACAATATGCATTTAACCACTGGCGACAATGCGGGCGTGTTTTGGCCCATTCCTATTACCCTATCGACCGATGCTGCCACTGCCGATACGCTAAACCTAGGCGATGACATTGCGCTAGAGTACCAAGGCGAAATCATGGGGATTTTGACCTTAAGCGAAAAATACCGCATTGATAAAGCGCACGAATGCCAAACCGTCTTTGGCACCACAGAGATTGAGCATCCCGGCGTTGCCATGGTAATGGCACAAGGTGATGTCAACCTAGCGGGCGATGTGGTGGTATTGAGCGAAGGCGAATTTCCGAGCAAATATGGTGATATCTACCTCACCCCGGCACAAACCCGTGACATCTTTACTAAAAATGGCTGGAAAACCGTCGCTGCCTTCCAAACCCGCAACCCGATGCACCGCTCACATGAATACCTTGCCAAAATCGCCATTGAAATCTGTGATGGCGTACTCATTCATTCATTGCTTGGCGCATTAAAACCTGGGGATATTCCTGCAGAGGTACGCCAAGAAGCGATTGCTACATTAATCGACCATTACTTCCGTAAAGACACCGTCATCCAAGCAGGCTATCCACTAGATATGCGCTATGCAGGTCCGCGTGAAGCGTTATTACATGCCTTATTCCGTCAAAACTACGGCTGTAGCCATTTGATTGTCGGGCGTGACCATGCAGGCGTGGGTGATTACTATGGCGCGTTTGATGCGCAGCATATTTTTGATACGCTCAAACCGAATGATTTAATCACCCAACCGTTAAAAATTGACTGGACATTCTGGTGTGATGCTTGTGACTCGATGGCATCGACCAAAACGTGCCCACACGATGCCAGCCATCATGTCAAAGTCTCAGGTACCAAATTGCGTAAAGCCTTATCTGAAGGCGAAGACGTGCCTGATAACTTCAGCCGTCCAGAAGTATTAGCGGTACTTCGTAACTACTATGAAGGCTTAGAAGATCATCAAAAACATAAAGTTGAGCTAACCGGTCACTCTGCAAAATAATTATTGCGCGGTTTAACACTTATCCCTCGATAAGATAATCCATCGATAAAAAGGGTATGTGATAATACCCTTTTTTTATACAACATTTAGCAAAAAAATTAGCAAAAAAAGAAGCACACGGCTTCTTTTTTTATTGCTCAACTAAGCTGAATTTAAACAAGCTAAATCACATATTCGACGTGCGAATCTTGCAGAAAATTGGCAACAAAATGATTCGAGGGATGATTGACTAGCGTGTCATAATCACCAATTTGCACGATTTGACCTTGGTTCATCACCACAATTTCATCGGATAATTCTGCCGCTTCTTCTTGGTCATGGGTCACTAAAATACTGGTGACACCGAGCTCATGATGAATCGAGCGCAGCCAAGCGCGTAATTCTTTACGCACCTTGGCATCGAGGGCGCCAAATGGCTCATCGAGTAACAACAGCTTTGGCTCTACCGCTAACGCACGCGCCAATGCGATACGCTGACGCTGACCGCCTGAGAGTTGATGCGGGTATTTTTTTGCAGTTTGCGATAGTTGCACCAGCTCCAGCAGATAATTGACCTTTTTGCTGATTTCCGCGTTGCTTAGGCGTTTGTTTTTTGGCATGACGGTTAAGCCAAACGCCACGTTATCAAACACGGTCATATGGCGAAATAACGCGTAATGCTGGAACATAAAGCCGATATGACGCTGCTGCACAGGCACATCGGTCACATCTTCACCATCAAAAAAAATACGCCCCGTATCGGCAAGCTCAAGCCCTGCGATGATGCGCAGTAAGGTAGTCTTACCACAGCCTGAAGGTCCCAAGAGCGAGGTTAGTTTGCCCGTCGGTACGGTTAAATTAATCGGTTGTAGTGCAGTAAAGCGACCAAACTGTTTGGTGATATCACGGATTTCGATACTCATAGTATTCTCTTAACTTTTTTTAAATTTAAATTGCATCAATGTTATTCATCATTGGCAGACTGACGTTTAGTCAACGCCTGCTGCACGATTAAGGTAACGAGCGCCAACAACGCCAACAAACTCGACAACGCAAACGCCGCCGTCATGTTGTATTCATTGTAAGCAATCTCAACCAATAGCGGCATGGTATTGGTTTCACCGCGGATATGACCTGAGACCACACTCACCGCGCCAAACTCACCCATCGCACGCGCATTGGTCAAAATAATACCGTATAGCAATGCCCATTTGATATTAGGCAGCGTCACCCGCCAAAACATTTGCCAGCCTGACGCACCCAGTGTTAATGCCGCTTGCTCTTCACTGCTACCCTGCGACTGCATCAGCGGAATCACTTCGCGCGCCACGAATGGAAAAGTCACAAACATGGTGGCAAGCACGATACCGGGAATGGCAAAAATCACTTGAAAACCAAAGTATTCTAGCCAGCCGCCAAGCCAGGTATTGGCGCCCAGTAGTGCCACAAACATCAAGCCTGCGACCACAGGCGACACCGAAAATGGCAAATCTAGCAGCGTGGTGAGAAATTGCTTTCCTTTAAAATCAAATCGGGTCAATAGCCAGGCTAATGCAATCCCAATCACCGTATTAATCGGCACCACAATCAGCGCCGTAATCAAGGTAAGCTTGATAGCGGATAACGCCTCGTGATCGGTCAAGGCAGCCACATACAACTGCCAGCCAGATTTTAAGGCTTCATAAAACACCGATAGCAGCGGAATCACTAGCATCAGCGTCATAAACGCCACCGCAATACCAATTAAGGTATAACGTAGCCATGTCGGCTCACGGGTTGCGGCTTGGGTTTGGTAAGGATATTGGCTGCTGTCTATCATGCACTTGCCCCGCCCATACGTTTGGTAAATAGCCACTGCAAAGCATTAATGGCAAATAAAATCACAAAAGAAATCATCAACATAAACAAAGCAACCGCGGCAGCGCCTTGCACATCAAAGCTTTCAAGCTTACCAATAATGATTAACGGTAAAATCTCAGATTTCATCGGTAAATTACCCGCAATAAAAATCACCGAGCCATACTCCCCCGTCGCCCGCGCAAACATCATGCCTGAGCCCATCAGCAAGGCAGGATACAACTCCGGCAAGATGACCCGTCTAAAAGTTGTCAATCTCCCAGCACCCAGCACCGATGCCGCCTCTTCATATTCTGGCGACAGCTCCGCAAGCACAGGTTGCACCGCACGCACAATAAACGGCAAACTTACCACAATCAGCGCCAACCAAATACCAATAGGGGTAAAAGCAATTTTAATGCCAAATGGCGCAAAAAACTGCCCGATTAAACCATTGGGTGCATACAAGGTTGCTAGCGAAATCCCCATTACTGCCGTTGGCAAAGCAAAGGGCAAATCCACCAGCGCATTTAAAATCGACTTTCCCCAAAACTCATAGCGCACCAGTACCCATGCAATCAGCGTACCAAACACCAAATTGGTCAATGTCGCTAGCAATGACATTTTTAGTGACAGTTCAATCGCCGCCTTGACGCGCGGCTCGGCAATGGTTTTGATAAAGCCTGCCACGCCAATATCGGCGGCTGTCATTACCATCGCCACAAATGGCAACAGCACGATAATCGACAATGCCAACACACTAATGCCCAAACTCAAATTAAAAAACGGCATAATATGGCGCTTTTTATTGCGTTTTAAGGGTGTTTTAGGCTGATTGTTTGAGGTTAAATCGGCTTGATGGTTGGCATTGATGCTGGCCATGCAGGGCTTCCTTTACTAATAATCGGTAGACTACGTCAGAATTTAAAATAATAAACATACAAAAATAAAAATCCAGAAATAAAGATACAAAAAGCTCTGCATCCAAAATCTTAAGCACGGCTATAGTACCATCTCACTTTGATTTTCCAAACTATATTTATGCGCTTTAAATATTCTTAGCTAGAATAAAAAACCAGAGCCGAACTCTGGTTTTGTGAGGTAAAAACAGCCAACTATTTTGCCGCAGGTGCCGATGCTATGGTACTCGTTGGGCTGGCTAGTTGATCAAAGACGCCCCCATCTTTGAAGTATTTGGTCATGATATCCGTCCAGCTACCAAATTCGGCATTGGGACTAAAGGTGGTAAGCGCGGGTAATTTATCTTGATTTTTAGCCAGTACCGCCGCGTCGCTTGGGCGCAGGTATAAATCTGCCGCCAATTGCTGGGCAGGCTCGCTCCATAAATAATCAAGATAGGCTTTCGCTGCTTCGTTGGTACCTTTTTTATCGGTCACTGATTTAACAATCGCCACGGGGTTTTCTGCTGATATGGTGTAGCTTGGATAGACAATTTGCACATCGCCTTTACCAAACTGTTTGACCGCGAGATTGGCTTCATTTTCAAAGGTGACTAACACATCGCCAATTTGACGTTGTAAGAACGTGGTCGTCGCCGCACGCCCCCCATTTTCATATACCGGCACATTTTTGAGCAACTCTTTGACAAAGTTTTTGGTTTTGCTTTCATCTTTATTAAAACTATGTAAGCCGTAGCCATACGCACCTAAGAAGGCATAACGCCCATTACCCGTGGTTTTTGGGTTGGCAAGGACGATTTGTACGCCTGGTTTTGCCAAATCAGACCAGTCTTTGATTTGTTTTGGGTTGTCTTTACGCACCAAAAACACGATGGCACTGGTATAGGGTACTGCTTTGTTTGGGAATTGGCTTTGCCAATCTTGCGCCACCAAGCCTTTTTTCACCAACAGCTCTATATCTGAGCCTTGGTTCATACTCACCACGTCCGCTTGCAGACCGTTGGCAACTGCGAGCGCTTGTTTGCTAGAGCCGCCATGCGATTGCTGGATATCAATGGTTTTGCCCTTATTTTTGGCTTCGTAGTATTTGATAAACATGGGATTGTAGCTTTTATAAAAGTCACGCGCGACGTCATAGGAGACATTGAGCAGTTTAATAGCGCCTTTATCGCTCGCACCTTTATTTGATTGTGTGGCGGCTTGACCTGAAGCGGCTTGTTGGTCTTGCTGGGTGGGCGCACGTGAACAGCCCGCCAGGCTCACGCCTAATAACGCCAGACTTGATAGCACGGCTACGGTTTTGTGTTGAACCTTAGTTTTTTTTTGAAAACTAACAGTCATCATGGTCACCCCTCATCTCAATGTATAAAAATCAATCTATAAAAATTTAAATTCATTCTATTTTATAAAAAATCATCGTCAAGCAAAAACAATATTATTCTTTATCCATATTCCACTTGTGAATATTACATCATAAAATATAATGTAATATTTAAAATCAAAAATTTAGCAACCTGCATCATACCTAAATCACAAATGTCACGTTGTCAGCTTTATCATTTTCGCCTACAATTTTATTTTTAATTATCAAGAATCCGCCATGGCAAAAGCTTCCAAAACCGTTATCAAATCAATTGAAGAGCAGCTCGCACGACTGGATTTGCAAACCATCCCATCAAATCAGGCTGATGACGTATTTTTGGCGCTGCTTGACGATAGTGAGCCTGATAATAAAGCAACTACAAAGCGTGGCAGTGTTGATAACTTAAGCGTTGATAACTTAAACGATGATGACTTTAGCGAACAATTAGCCATTCAAGATCGCGATAGCCAACTGCAACAGGCGTTAAGCGATACCGTGTTGTCACTGAGCGATTATCTATCCGCTGTGCAGTTGGTGATTGGTGAAACGTTTGCCCATACCGTTTGGGTGAAAGCTGAAATCCGTAGTCTGTCAGCCAAAGGCGGTCACTATTATTTTGAATTGGCGGATAAAGATATGGATGGCAAAGTCACCGCCAGCTGCCGCGGCACGCTATGGCGTGGTCAAGCAGCCAAAGTACTGTCGAAGTTTGAAAAAAACACGGGCATGAGCCTTGAGCGAGGCTTGAATGTATTACTCAAAGTCTCAGCCACGTTCCATGCCCAATATGGCTTTTCGTTAAACATCGTCGATATCGACCCCACTTACACATTAGGCGATTTGGCAAAGCAATACCAAATGATTTTAACCAGACTGCATGAAGAAGGGCTGCTCGATCTCAATCAATCACTCCCGATGCCGTTTGATATTGAGCATGTGCTCGTCATCGCCCCTGAAAAAGCCGCAGGACTGGGCGATTTTCGCGCGGATGCCGATAGGCTTGCTAGCACAGGGGCGTGTATTTTTCATTATGAGCACGCCACCTTTCAAGGCAATCATGCCCCACAAGATATCCGCCAAGCCTTGATTCATGGTATTAAAACCCTTGCCAATCAAGCCATCACGCCCGACTTGATAGTGATTATCCGAGGTGGTGGCGCGGTGGGCGATTTGGCCTATCTCAATGATTATGAACTTGCCGCGCTGGTGGCAGAGCAGCCAATACCGGTATGGGTCGGCATTGGTCATGAGCGTGACCGCGTCATGCTAGATGAAGTGGCACATCAAAGTTTTGATACCCCATCCAAGGTTATCGCAGGCATTCGCAATCATTTGCTGACTATTACCCAGGCTGCCAAACAACATTTTTTGACCATCGAGCAAATTGCTAAATCCAGCATCTTGCAGGCACGCCATGATAGCGAACAACAACTTACCAAGATACAATCGGCAGCGCAGCGACAATTATCTGCCGCTAAACTTGCCATGGACAACCAATTTGTACAGATTCGCCAACTTGCCTATCAACAAATCACCATGGCTCGTCAATCGACCGATCGACTGCGTGAGATGACATTGTTACAGCATCCGTCAACCGTATTAAGCCGTGGCTATGCGATTATCAGAACCTCGCATCCTGCATCAAAAGACTTAGTATCATTAGTATCAAAGGGCTTAACCTCACATGACTTAGCATCAAAAGATTTAGCATCCAATACGGTGATGACTTCGATTGCCCAAATTGAACCCAATTCAACCATAACCATTGAACTACAAGATGGCTATCTACAAGCCACTGTCAATGCCAAACACCCAAAAAACTGACCTATCAATCAACAGGAATAACCATGACCGAGCCAACTGATTTTAAAAGCGCCTATGAGGTATTAAAAACAAATGCACAGCGCTTGCAAAATAGCCAAGAGCCCAACATCGACGCGCTGATGGCTATTGTAGAGCAGTCCATTGATGCCTATAAAGTATGCCAAGCGCGCATTGATGCCGTTGAAGCCTCGCTGAATCAAGCGTTTGAAACAGACTAAGTTTCAATAAAGAAAGCGGAATAAAAAAGCCACTATCGAGGGATAATGGCTTTTTATTTGGGCATTTAAATTTCTACTTTGGCACCCATTTCTACCACATTGTTGCTAGGAAGTTTTAGAAACTCAGCCGCGGTGCCGGCATTACGGTGCATATGGGCAAACAATTTTTCACGCCATAATGCCATACCTTTGATGCTCTCAGATGCCACCACTGCCTCATGGGATAAGAAATAACTTACCTTGGCAGGATCGAAATCAAAGTTAAATTGCTGAATGTGTTTGAGTGAATCTGGCACATCAGGGTCATTTTTAAAGCCAAAATTAAGCACCACCTTCCAGCAATTGTGTCCCAAATAGGTCACTTCACTACGTTTACTAAGACCCACCCAAGGGGTTTCTAAAGTATTAACGGTGACAAAGATATTGTACTCATGCAAACATTTATTGTGCTTTAAGTTTTGTTTCAACGCCACGGGTACGATATCGACTTCAGAGACCATAAATACGGCAATGCCTTTGATTTTTTTGATATCTTCAAACAGCACTTGGCAGCGCTGGTTGATTAAGATTTTCTCCTGCAGCAGCGCTTGCTGATTTTGCAGCTCTTGGATATTCTCAAGCGGTGCGTTTTCAATATCTTGGGTCAGCTTTTCTAATTTGCCTTGCGTCGACTCCAAGGCTATTTGTAAGCGTTTATTGGTAAAACTGCCAAACAAGTCATCCAAGAAATTTTTTAAGTTAATTTGTCTTGTGGTATGGGCAATTCTCACTAAATTACGGCCATCTCGCCAAGTTATCATGAGCACAAACATGACGCCCCCTAACAACAATGGGAACCAGCCGCCTTTGAACAGTTTGAGCAGATTTGACGCCCAAAACAAGAAATCCACCACAAAGAACAATGAGGTCGCGGCAATACACAGTAGCAAAGGGTATTTCCACGCGTAGCGAATCACAAAGAATGTCAATATCGTGGTAATCAGCATATCCGTACAAACCGCAATACCATAAGCGGCGGCTAACGCACCCGATGATTTGAACATCACCACAGCAAACGCAATGGCGATAAACAAGCCCCAGTTAATCGCTGGAATATAGACCTGACCCACTTCTTTGACATTGGTATACACAATACGCATACGCGGTAAAAAGCCCAGTTGCACCGCTTGTTTGGTGATACTAAACACCCCAGAAATCAGCGCTTGTGACGCAATCACTGTCGCTAAAGTTGCCATCACCACCATCGGCATACGCATGGCATCTGGAATCATCAAAAAGAAGGGATTGGATTTGCCCTCAGGATTGGCGAGTAAAAATGCGCCTTGACCAAAATAATTGAGCAGCAAGGCGGGCATGACAATGGAAAACCAAGCGATACGAATCGGTTTTTTGCCAAAATGCCCCATATCGGCATACAAGGCTTCACCGCCTGTCACACTCAACACAACTGCCCCCAAGATGATAAAGGCGAGTGTCGGATTGTTCATCACAAACTGATAAGCATAAATAGGATTGATGGCTTGCAAGATTTCGACATTGTGCTGAATATGATAAACCCCAATGCCAGCAATCAACAAAAACCACAGCACCATCACAGGTCCAAACAGTTTACCAATACCTTTGGTACCAAATTTTTGCACAAAAAACAACAGGAACAAAATGGTCAGCGTAGCAGGAATTACCACACTATGCAGCCGTGGCGATACCACCGTCAAACCTTCTACTGCCGATAGCACCGAGATGGATGGGGTAATCACCCCATCGCCATAAAACAAGCAGGTACCAAATATCCCCATGGTCATGATGACTGCGTGCAATTTTGGGCGATGTTTCACCGCGCTTGATGCCAAAGCGAGCATCGCAATCAGACCGCCTTCCCCTTTATTGTCGGCACGTAGCACCAACGAGATGTACTTGAGACTGACGATGATGGTAATCGTCCATACAAATAATGACAGCACCCCATAGATATTGGCAACGTTAAAGGCGACATGACCAGAATTAAAAACTTCTTTGACTGAATACAGTACACTGGTACCAATATCGCCATAAACGACCCCGATTGCCCCTAATGTCAGTGCAGGAACCGAGCTTTTAGCATGTGCTTTACTCATAAATTAACGACGCAATTTGATAAGATGGATTATTATAAGTCGAATTATAAAATTGCGGTTAAATTATATTTTGTAACCAAAGTTATCTATGTACTTGACGATAGTAACATTTTAGCAGGTTGAAATTAAACTGCGTTTGCTTTGCCTAGATATTACGTCTATTAGCAGAATATTTTCAACCCCAGTCAGCGTGGCTTCAGCCATTTTTTTGTGCTTATCGCAAACCTTGATTTACAAAATCTAAAACATCCGACGGCTGGCAGACGGATTTATCATATAAAATAGCTGGATGATGTCATTTATGCTGAATAAGTGGCAATATAAAACCATCCTCAACAGCTTTTAAGCATCAAATAAAACATAAATGTTGCATAAGGGTACAGTTAGGTAGATAATGTTGTTTATTGTAAAAATTTTGCGCAATCCATGCGATTGCTAAAATTTAAAGGCTAAGACATAAAGCATAAGACATAAAGCATAAGACATAAAGCATAAGACATAAAGCGTAAGATAAAGCGCGTAAGGGTAATAAAAAGCGATGAACCAAAATGATTTACGGGTCATTAAGTCTGAACAACATATCGAGCAAGCTTTTCTGGCATTACTGCAGCAGAAACCTTACCGCGCCATCACTGTCCAAGATATTTTAGATACGGCAGCCATCAACCGCTCAACCTTTTATCGTCATTACGCCAGTAAAGAGGCGCTGGCAGAGAAGATGGTGAGTAATTTTCGCCAAGTGTATGAGAAGTTTTTAACTGAACGCTTTAGTGTCGCCAGTCAAGAGAATTTATTAAGGTGTTTGGAACAATTTTGGGCGTTTATTCACGCGCAAAAACAACGCATACTGGCTTTTTGGCAAATCAAAACCCCCAATATTCATTTATATGATGATATGTATGCGTTAATCAAACAAAATTATATTGAGCATGCCAAGCGCCATGGACGCCCAGGCGACTTAGACTTTCAAGGGCATACGTATGCAGGGATTATCTTGAATAATTTAAGTTACTGCCTGCAGCAAGACCAGCAAATGTCACTCGAGGATATTCGTAGCAATATACAACTGATGATGCAGACAGTGTCTATACAATAGTCTTTCATGGCAATAATCTGTCATCGCCATAATCTACAATAACCTCAATGTCATCATTAGAGTCTAGTGACAGAGCGCTAAAACTAGATTTAGGATTTTTTACCGACCAAGTCAATCACCCAAAGCTCCGCTTGCGAGCCTAGCCGAAACGGTACCCCCCAAAAACCATACCCCGAGCTTACAATCACATCGGTATTGTTGATACGTTCATAGCCGTAACCCAAACGATTGATAAATTTGACAATAAAATTGGCAGGAAATATTTGCCCATTATGGGTATGTCCAGACACTTGCAAATCAATCGGTAATTGTACGTTTTGTTCAATCTCATTGGGCTGATGGTCAAGTAAAATTATCGGCTTATCGGTAGTTGACGGCATTAAGTCCTTGGTCGCTTTACGATAACTGGCATGATTATCCAGTCGTCCTACCAACCAAAGCTGGTTATCAACCAACACTTTATCATCTGCCAATAAGGTGATATTGGCTTTTTGGATCGCATCGCGAATCTCGCCTTCATGCCCATACATATCATGATTACCTAGCGTGGCATACGCGCCCATTGGCACGGCATTTGCTAGTTGCTGCAGCGCAGGCTGCATATTCTGCGAGGTATAGTAGTCAACATTATCATCCATGATATCGCCAGGCATCAGCAGTAGTTGCACCTTCTGTGCTTTTACCATCTCAGTTAATCGATTAATTTGCCGCTCACCGACCAACACACCCAAATGCAAGTCTGAAACCATCCCAATCCGAATCGGTTTGGCAAGTGGTTGATTGGCAGTCAAGGTGATATGACGAATGGTGGGTGTATAAGCATTATAAATACCCATCAACACCATGCCAAAAAACACGAGCGGCAACAAAATGCGCTGCCCGTAAATTTGATAACTCACGGCATTAAAAAATTGCGGGGCAACTTTCATCAACACCAGATTGATAATGCCCACCGCCGCCATCGACATGATGACAAACCACAAAATAGTCAGCCAAGTCATAGACAGCTTGAGCCCAAAGCTTGTCAATCGTGCGATGCCAAATACCAATAACGCATTACTCATCACAAATAGACTAATCATCAAATAACGAGAAGACCGATCTGACAACCAAGACCCTGCCCACCACTGCAGCCCCCGCCCCGCCCCATAAGTAAACAATTCAAACAACAATACAATGACGGTCAGAAATATCCAACGCATACCAGCCCCATTTTTTTTATCATAAGTAAAGGTTATATAAAGAATGTTTGTGAATTTACAATGTCGCTTTATCTATTAAAGCCAATCAGTGAATTTGAAAAAATCAATTCATAGTTTTGTAAGTTGGTAATTTAGGCATTAAAAAACCCAACTTACCAGAATAAGTTGGGTTTTTTCGATATCGGCTCATCCGATGACGATATTGTGGCAGGTTTATTGATTTTTAACAAGCAATAAATTTGCTATAATAACCCTTTTGGCACTTTTAAAAATTATGACTTATTCAACTGCTGTTAATTTATCTGATATTACCAAGCCTGCCCAAACCCGCGTCATTGTGGGCATGTCAGGGGGCGTTGATTCTTCTGTCACTGCCGTTTTGCTCAAACAAGCGGGCTTTGATGTGGAAGGCTTGTTTATGAAAAACTGGGAAGAAGATGACGGTACTGAGTATTGTACCGCCATGACTGACCTTGCCGATGCGCAAGCGGTGGCGGATAAAATCGGTATTAAGCTACATACCGCCAACTTTGCCATGGAATATTGGGATCGCGTATTCGAGCATTTTTTGGCGGAATATAGCGCCGGTCGCACCCCAAACCCTGATATTTTATGCAACAAAGAAGTCAAGTTTAAAGCCTTTTTAGATTATGCGTTAACTTTGGGCGCGGATTATATTGCCACCGGTCACTATGCACGCCGCGGTTTTAGCGGTGAAAATGGCAAAGCGCCACTGCTGCGCGGACTTGATAACAATAAAGACCAAAGCTATTTTCTGCACGCGGTGGCAGGCGATAAAATCGCCAAAACCTTGTTCCCTGTGGGTGAGTTAGAAAAACCTGAAGTACGCCGTATTGCCGAGCAGTATGATTTAGCGACAGCGAAGAAAAAAGACTCTACCGGCATTTGCTTTATCGGCGAGCGACGCTTTAAAGACTTTTTACAGCAGTATTTGCCCGCGCAAAAAGGCGATATCTATACCGATGATGGCAAAAAAATCGGCACCCATGATGGCTTAATGTATTACACACTTGGTCAACGTGGCGGTATTGGTATTGGTGGGGTCAAAGATAGAGATGAGGCGCCTTGGTTTGTGTTGCACAAAGACTTGGATAATAATCGCCTGATTGTCGGTCAAGGGCATGACCATCCGATGTTACAATCCACCGAATTGACTGCCTATAAACTTGACTGGGTGGTTGATGCACCCACCCAACTGTTTACCGCCCAAGGTTATCGCTGTAGCGCCAAAACGCGCTATCGCCAGCCGGATCAAGCCTGTACAGTTTTTGCCCTTGATGAAACGGGTGACACCATAAAAGTGGTGTTTGACGAGCCACAGCGCGCAGTGACACCCGGTCAGTCTTGTGTATTTTATCAAGATGACATCTGTTTAGGTGGTGGCGTGATTGATATGATTAATGCACCGCTGACGGTCTAAGTCTTATGCTAAACCCTGCGATTATTTTGATTGACAACTTTGTTGACAATACCAATATATTGTTCGATGAGTTTTGTCAAACGGTAGCTTGGAACGAAAATTTTTCTGCGCGTAAAACTGCCAGTTTTGGTGTGGCATACCACTATTCGGGCGTAAGTTATGATGAATCACCTTTTCCACCTGTTATCAAAGCTTTAGCGGAGAAAATTGCCCATCAACTCGGCTTTTTAGCCAATAATTGCTTAATCAACTACTATCAAAACGGGCAATCTCGCATGGGCTTTCATGTCGATGATATATCGCAAATGGCAGAAGGCACGGGCGTGGCGATTATTAGTCTTGGGGCAACTCGGGAAATTACTTATCGTTTAATAGCGGATAAAGCTGTTAAGGTTAGTTATGCCTTGCGCGCAGGTAGCCTTTTGTATATGGACGATGAGGTGCAGAGGCTTTGGCAACATGCTATTTTGGCAGATAGTACCATACAACCTCGAATCAGTTTAACTTTTAGACAACTCATTTAAAATAACATCAGAGCGGGCTTAGCGATAATTTACCATTGTCCTCTTAGTCCACCCCGCTTTTTTTCGTAGGTAGCCAATTCCCCAGCAGCTTAAATAAATCACAAATGAAATGGTAGTGATATAAGGTGAAATCGGCAGTCCAGGTCCTAACGATAGTAATATGCCGCCGACCCCAGCGATGATGGCAAACAGCATGGATAGCAAATAGACATAGATGGGTCTAGCCGTCACTTGACTTGCCGCTGCCGCAGGGGTGATGAGTAATGATAATAGCAGCAAGGCACCGACAAACTGCACACTCACCGCCACCACAAGACTCAGCGCAAACATAAACAGCAAAGATAAAAATGTTAAATTCAAATGCTGTGCTTGGGCAACTTGCGGGTCGACCGCGGCAAATAACATGCGCTGACCAAATATGGCGATGATTGATAGCACAATCAGCGCGACCACTAACATCGACTGCAATTCAGCGGGCGTGATTGCAACAATTTGCCCGGTTAATAAGCCAAATTTATTGGATGAGCGCCCTTGATACAAGGATAAAAACAACACCCCGAGCCCAAGCCCGAATGGCAACAAAATACCCACCACTGAGTTGCGGTTTTTGCCATCAATCCCCATGACCCCCAGCACCATGCCAGCTGTCACCGCTCCAATGACGGCGCCTAGCGTCACTGAAGACCCTAACCATAAAGCACACGCCGCCCCTGCAAACGACAGCTCTGCTGTCCCATGCACGGCAAACGCCATGTCCCGTGCCTGTACCATCGGTCCAATGAATCCCGCCATCACACCCAACAATACCGCGGCCACGATGGACGTTGATACCAAGGGCAACAGCTCAGCAAAGTTATCAAAATTGATGATGGTATGTAGCCAAGTCGTGAGCAGCATGTGAATTCCAAAAGTTAAAAAACCATCGAACGTGATGGCTTGTGTTTGATTGAAGCAAATAAATTAGCGAAATCGTCTGATTAATTCGATACCACCGAGCTTGGCAGTCGCATTTTCAAGATACACCACTTTATCTACCAAGGGTATAATCGGCTCGAGTTCATGACTAATCATCAAAATCGCAGTATGATGCGCCTGTTTGCGATGGGCTAAAATATCACTGACCACATACTGGCTTGCCACATCAAGGCTCAGCAGCGGCTCATCCATCAACAAAACATCAGGCTCAGCGACCAAGGCTTGGGCGATACGCATGCGCTGCTGCTCACCACCGGACAGCATGGTAAGCGGCGCATCACAAAATGACTCACCGCCAACTTCCGCAATGGCTTTATCCACCAAATATTTTTTTTGTTTTGCTGTCTGCCAAAAACTGCCTAAGGTTTTTTTGGGGCTAAACAGACCAAACAAATAATTTTCCCCATCTAGCCCTAGCTGCACCAAGTCCCTACCCCGAATCGGTAGTTTTGGCGCAAAGTCTTTGAGCTGAGGCACATAGCCCACTCGAATATCTTTGCCAAGCGTGATTGAACCACTGGATAGTGGCACAAGTTTGAGTAAACTTCGCAGCAATGTCGTCTTGCCTGTACCGTTGGCGCCGAGCAATGCCACAAATTCACCCGATAAAATCGAAAAATTGACATCCTGCCATAGCAGACGTTGCCCAAAGTGCATACTGGCATCTTTGACTTGCAAAATGACTTGCTGTGACTGTGGCAGTTTGACAAACGATTGGCAATGAATGGCCTGCGCAAACTGCCGCTCGCTATTGGCTATTTTGGTGGTTGAAATGGGCATGGTGGCTACTTCTTCATCCTAACGACAAGATGCTAAAGGCGAGGATGGTTAATTGGCAATATTACATTGCAAAAAATCTGGGCTAAAAATTAAGCATTATAAGCGATAACCAGCCAACACTATACCAATTAACGCAAATTTTTCCCCAAACGCATTTATAGGCAGCCTAAAAGTTTTAGGCTACTATTTTTAGGCTAGTTAAAATTAGCGCATCGCTGCCGCAAAATCATCCAGGGTTTTTTCAATAAATTGGGTATAGCTTGTCACGCCATCGGGCAGCGTTTCATAGACCGCCATAACTGGGACTGTTGATGCCTTCGCCAATGTGATGAGTTGCTTTGAGGTGGCATCTTCGGTCTGAGCATTGACCACCAACAAACCAACTTGTTTGTTACTCAGCAGGCTTTTGCTGTCATTGAGCACTTTGACCGATACCCCCGCGTCCGTCTCTGATTGCACGACATAGGCTTTTGGCGTCACATCTTTGATGCCCATATCGGCTAGCAAATACCCGGTGACAGGCTCAGTAGCAAAGGCAGTGATGGCTTTTTGCTGTCCGATTTGTTTGGCTTTGACTTTAAGCGTATCAATTTGCTGGATAAAGTGTTGGGTATTTTTTGCATAAATCGCTTGATTGGCAGGCGAGGTTGCCGCCAATTGCTTATTGACCGCTTCAGCCACTTTTTTTGCTGTATCAAGGGAGAAAAACACGTGCTCATTGAAGTCACCGTGGGCATGATGGGGATGTTCTGCCTGATGGTGTGACACATCGTCATGAGCCGCCTCTTTATGCTGGTGTGGTTCACTGGCAGGCTCATCTGCCGCATTGTCGGTGTTAGGCGACAGTCCTGAAAGTGCTACGGCATTAATCAGCACAGGTTTGTGACTTACCGACTGAGCTAAACTCATACCCCAATCATCATATCCGCCACCGTTGACCAGCATGACAGCGGATTTAGTGATGTTAAGCTTGTCGGTCGCTGTGGCTTGATAATCATGCGGATCTTGTGATAACTCATCGACCCCCACAATCACATTGACTTTATCACCCCCGACCGCTTTAGCCACCGAACCCCACACATTGGTGGTGGCATACACGGTGGGTAATTGGCTATCAATAACGGTGTTTGATGAGACGTTATTTTTTGATGAGACATTGTTTGTAGCTGAGCTATTTGATGCGGATGGATTTGAGGCTGATTGATTTGAGGTGGATTGATTGTCAGTTTTTTGGCAGCCTGTTAATCCCCCCAATAGGCTCATCGTCAATGTTACCCCTGCAATCGTGGGGGTTTTTAGTAGCCTTAATAGTAAAGGTCGGCTAAAAAAAGCATATTTGTTAATCAATGCGTTTATCATGCTGGGTCGCCCAATCAAGTATTGAAAATGTTATATTATAACATTTTAATGGTGTTCTCAAGGTAGCTCAAGGATTTATGCTGGCTTGGATTTCATCTATAGCACCTTTAAACTCAACTATTTGCGCTGACCTTTTTATGCCATAATAAATTTATCACCTTGCTGTATGGTTCACAGGCGAGTCGGTTGTCATTTTCTACGCTTTAGCCTGTCAGCACTTTTTGTATGATCCACTCTCACAGGATGTTTTTATGAAACAATTTTTCGCGCCTTGTCTGGTAGTTGCCAGTATGCTGGGCACAACATTTGCCCACGCAGCCTCTATGCCAGTGGATACCGATGCCCGCTTTAAACTAGGGTTAAACGCGTCTATCAATCATTATGCGTACGACAAGGACAATGATGTTACCATCATGCCACAGGCATTTTATGACAACAATCGACTCTACATTGAAGGCAGTGAAGCGGGCTATTATCCCTACAAAGATGCACAAAACGAATGGCGATTGACCGCAAGCTACGATAGCCGTTCATTTGATTCAGACGATGCGAGCACAGCGGCGTTAAAAGGACTCGATGAGCGTAAATGGTCTGCTATGGTGGGCACCAGCTATATGCGCATTACCCCGTATGGTGGCTTTAAAGCGCAAGTGGAAACTGATGCGTTGGGTCGCAGTGAGGGTACTAGCGCAAAAGTGGCGCATTTGAGCAGATTTAAGGCAATGGATGATAAAATCACCGTTTATCCTGAGCTAGGACTACAGTGGTACAATGACAAGTACAACAACTACTACTTTGGTGTTTCTGAGCAAGAATCGCTACGCACAGGAATAACAGGGATAAAAGCTTATAACGCTGATAGTAGCATCACCCCCTATGTCAATGTCAGTGCCAGTTACGCCATTTCGCCACGCTGGAGTGCGTTTATCAGTCAGCATTTAGAGTATTTGAGCGATGAGCAAAAAGACAGCCCACTGGTTGATAACCGTGTTGATAGCAAAACTAAAATTGGCTTTAACTATCAGTTCTAATCCATAGCTTACCCATAAAAAGCGCAAATTGTTTGATTTGCGCTTTTTTTACTCATAAAAAAGGGTTATCCACTTCATCCACGTGCGACGCTTGCTGCTGTTGCGTGGTAGATTTTTCCACCGTTTGCGCTTGATGGGCTTCTAAATACGCAATGATTTGGCTCAGCACATCTTGCAATTGTTTTGCCGTGGCTAAACTTTGTTTATCCAACGTAAACGTCGCGCTGCCATAGAGATTGACTTGCTCTCCTTGATTCTCAAGGGTAAATTCGCCCAATCCCACGCTTTGGCTATCATTTTGAAATGGTTTAAAAACACTCATCTTTTTCCCCTGTTTAGTTGTTGATTTGCTAGTTGTTGATTTGCTAATTACTGCTTGTGGTTATGGTGAAATAGTGGCTACATTGCTCGGCAAACTGGGAAACGCATTGACTCCGGTACGTTTTTTAAGTGTGCTTAGGCTAATTTTTTCAACGGTTCCGCTATCATCATTGGGGCTAAAAAATACTATCGCTTGCTGTTGTGATGGCAAATATACCGCTTTAAAAAAATGCGAGGGTACCAACACGCGATTTTTTAGCCGTTTGACTTCCGGTGTTAAGAACGCCACCCCTGTCACCACATAAGCTGAGCCGTATTGGTCGGTCAAGTTGCGGGTTTGTGTTTCAATTTTTACCCAAGTTTTCCGGTTGTTGTCAGGCGTTTGTGGGGCAATATTGGCTAAACTAAAACTATCAAATTGTGAGTCCGGGTTTGCCATATCAGCATTGGGCGCTAAATGCCCTCTGTCAAATCCGGTATTGGTATAATCGCTCAATAGACTACGCACCTCGGTTGGCAGGCGAGTTTCTTCATGAAAGTTATCCTCTCTCACCAAGGTTTTGGCAGCCGCTATTCGTTGTCGCGTCAAATGCTCAGCGACCCAAATCGGGGTTTTGGTGACCCCCGAATACATCACCGCAAAGCCATTAAAGCACAGTGGGTAGGTTTTTTGCGACAGCTTAGCAGTCATTGTCGGCTGGGTTTTATCCAAAAACTCGCTGGCGCATTTTTGTAGCGCCTTGTCTAGCGGACGCGTGGTGAGTGCTTGGATATCTGAGTTCGCTTGGCTGGTAGCAGTAGTAGTAGGGATAGTAACAGTATTGCTATCGGGCGTGGCGGCCGAGGGCGTAACACTACAACCTGCCAGATACATCAAGCCAACGCTTATGGCTGATAAGATAGCATTGTTGGTAACAAAATGGGTTTGAACTATCATGAATAACCTTAAAAAAAAATAAAGAAAATAAAAAATGCTGCAATGATTACAGTGGTACAGGTTGGGCTAAAGTGTCGGATAACGTAGTTTAAAGCTCGGTTTAAAACTTCTTGGTTATTTTATAAGGTATTTGGGTGAAATACGCAAATATTTACTGGTAGTGATAGCAGTTTTTTGGCTAATATTGCGTTGACTACTTTTAGCCCCATATTTTCCCATCAACAATTGCTTAAGTTCTGATAAAATACACCTTTTGTCGTTAGTAAATTTTTATGAGTACATCAACCACATCACAAAACGCTGTCGTCTTACTCTCAGGTGGGCTAGATTCCGTGACTTGCCTTTACTGGGCAAAAGCCAATTATGCCAACGTCACAGCGGTAAGCTTTAACTACGGTCAGCGCCACAATAGCGAACTTAATGCCGCCAAAAAAATCGCCGCGACCGCCCAAGTCAACCATCGTATTATCGATATTGATTTGGCACAGCTAGGTGGCTCGGCGTTGACCGATGCTTCGCTGGTGGTACCCGATGCCAAACCAACAGATTTTAGCGATAATCAGCATAATGACAGCATTCCAATCACCTATGTACCCGCGCGTAATACCATCTTTTTGTCGTATGCGCTGGCATTGGCAGAGGTGACACAGTCCAATGCCATTGTGATTGGCGTCAATGCAGTCGATTACTCAGGCTATCCTGATTGTCGTCCTGAATATATTGCAGCCTTTGAAAAGATGGCAAATCTCGCTACCAAATCCGGTGTAATGGGCAATCATCTCCACATTGCAACGCCATTGTTGCATTTAAGTAAAGCAGCAATCATTAAGCTTGGGGTAGCACTGGGGGTGGATTATGCATTAACCGTGTCATGCTACCGCGCAGATAGCGAAGGACGCGCCTGCGGACACTGCGATAGCTGTTATTTACGTCAGCAAGGTTTTTTACAAGCTGAAATAGATGACCCGACTATTTATCAGTAATCTATCATCATCCAATCCTGCCAGCTTTATTGCGTCAACGGTAAAGCTAGCCATTATACGATTGAACACCTGCTGTTCTGCTATCTCTTATGAGGATAAACTATGAAACATTCAGCCATCGTGACCCTATTTGCTAGCATGGTTTTGCCGTTTGCCGCACATGCTGCCAATCCACAATATGTCAATGCTTGCGTCACCCAAATGACCGAAAAACACATCACTGATGCCGCTTCTGCAAAAAAAGTATGTACTTGTGTGGTAGATGAACAAGCAAAAATCACCCAAGCGCAAAAAAATGAGCTTGATACCTGGGTAAAAAGTGGCAAAGATATTCGCCAAAACAAAACTTTTCAAACCATCAGTGCGCGTATGAAAGCGTGTGGCAACGGCGTTAAATTTAATAAAGCCCGTCCCTAATCGGCTACAATCAATACCATAATCGATAGAGCCGCGCCACCAGACCAGTTGTTTACTGGTCTTTTTTTGTTTTGTCGCATGAAGAAGTTTGTGCTCAATCTGGCTTTCTGATATTGTTAGTGCAATTTTTGCTTGGGAAATGCCCATGACTCAACTACCCAATTTTTTGGTCACCACGGTTGAAGCGGATACCAGCGGTCATGCCACAGCGCAGCCGCAATTTATCCAGCGTCAAATCAACCTGCAAGACTACGCAAAGCAGTCAGATAAAGGTTTGATTGTGTATTTTTATCCAAAAGACAACTCGTCAGGCTGTAGTGTGCAAGCGCAAGGTTTTAGCCAGCATTTGACCCAATTGCAGCAGCTTGGCTACCAAGTGATTGGCGTATCAAGAGACAGTGTCAAAAGCCATGAAAAATTTATCACCAACAAACAAATTAATTTTGCGCTTGTCAGTGATACCGATGAACAGCTTTGCCAATACTTTGGTATCATCGCTGAAAAAAAACTGTATGGCAAAGTCAGCCTTGGCGTGGTGCGCTCAACGTTAATTTTCGACAACACAGGCAAGCTGGTTTATGAGATGCGCAATGTCCGCGCCAAGGGGCATATGGATAAATTACTTGCCGTATTGCCCACCCTTTAACCCAAACCAACCTAAATTAACCCAAACGCCTTATTTTATTTTGATTTTTTGACTTGAGATCACTCATTGTATGTCCGTGGACCAATTTTTTAAAAATATCTATCACGACTTGTATTATGACGTCTATAAAGCAGTCGGTGGTTCGCTCGAAGACGAAGCGGTTAATTGGCCGCTGTATCTCTCCAAACTTGCCAGTACAGGCATCAAAATTATGGTGCTGTTGGTAATTTTGGGCGTGGTCTATCGGCTAAGTTTGTTGCTCATCAATTCTGCCCGTTTTATCGCCAAAGACAGTAAATACAGCCAATCGTTAAGGCTCATCGCACGGTTGATGTGGTTGTTTTCAAGTTTGCTTGCGGTGATGAGTCAGCTTAACTTTGAGCCTGAAACAGTCAAAGCCACTGCAAAAGCCGGTATTTGGTCAGTGATTTTTTATATGGCGTGGTACAACCTCGGTTATTTGATGCAAAAAATGCTCAAAAATTATGGGCTAAACGCGTCGATTGAACAACTACTGCATAATTTGTTGTCCATGCTCATCATCGTATTGTGGATTGCCTCGGTGATGTCGCAGTTTGGTTTTGATATTGTGTCTGTGGTCGCAGGTCTTGGGATTGCAGGTATCGCAGTGGGTTTTGCGGCACAAGCCACACTCGCCAATTTTATTGCTGGTATCACCATTTTGATTGAGCAGTCGTTTCAAGTCGGTGATTGGGTCAGTATTAATGATAAAGAAGGCAAAGTGGTGCAAATCGCCCTGCGCACTACCCAAATTTTGACCCGTGATAATATCACCGTGATTTTCCCCAATTCAACCGTTGCCTCAGCCGAAGTTATTAATTTAACTGCCAAAAATCTGATTCGTTTTGATATTGAGGTGCGTATCGCGTTAGAAGCTGATATTAAAAGCGCTCGCGCTATCATTCTTGATATTTTAGCCAACACCAAAGAGGTATTGGAGCGTCCTGCGCCCACAGCGACAGTGGATAAAATTGGCGATTTTGGGGTGTTTTTTATTGTGCGGTTTTGGGTCAATCCGCCACACGTGTCTCGAATGCCATTTATCAAAGAAAATCTACGCGAACAAATCAAAGTAGCACTCGATGATGCCGGCATTGCCACACCTTACCCGCATATGCAGCTGTTAATGCCAAGCGCAATGCTAAGCGCAATGTCAAGCGAAGCCGCCCCATCGGTAAAAACTTCTCCGTAATTTCAGACATTCTGTCATTTGTCCTTTGCTAATCATGCTAAAATACACCATTAATCAACTTTGACTTTTTTTGGCAGTATTTATGACAGAGAGCAATACAACGCCCGTTGGGCAAACTTTTCACATTGTAATCACTTGTGCCGATGGGCTAGAAATTCCCTTGCAAACTGAGCTGGCAAGCTTTGGTATAGATACACAGATTGAGCGCACGGGTCGGCTGATGGCGACATTGACGTTAGCGCAGATTTATCAAGTTTGTCTATGGTCTCGTGTGGCATCGCGGGTGTTGTTACCACTGGGCAAAAAGAACATCAATCCTGATTACGATATTGCAGATCAGCTCTATACCTTTGCCAAAACTGTCAAATGGACCCAGCTATTTGATTTGGAACAAACCTTTGCGATTCGTTTGACCCTAGATAAGCGCGTACAAGCCAACCAGCAATTCACCATGCTGCGTGTTAAAGATGCGATTGCTGACCAATTTAACGAGCAGTTCGGTCGTCGCCCCAATGTCGATAAAAACCCCGATTTTGGCATTGTCGCTACTGTGGGTGACAAACAAGCTGAATTGTATCTAGACTTATCAGGTACCAGTTTGCACCGCCGTGGTTATCGTGCTGCGATGACTGAAGCGCCACTCAAAGAAAACTTGGCGGCTGCCCTGCTCTATAGCGTGAATTTTCACACCACCCAATTTGACAGTATCGTCGACCCGATGTGTGGCTCAGGCACGCTGATTATTGAAGCCTTGCTGATGAGCGCAGATTATGCCGTAGGACTCGATAAAGCCGATAGCCAATTTGGGTTTTATGCATGGCAACATCATGATACGGCCCTTTGGGAGCGTATGGTGCAAGAGGCGCAAGCCCGTTTTCATCATCGCCTAAATGCCATGGCAAATGGCGAGATGCCTGCGGTATTTGCTTTTGATATGGACTCAGGCGCGGTTCGAGCGACGCACAAAAATTTAATCGCCGCAGGTTTGACGCCTATCATCAACCGCATTACCTTGCAGCAGCGCTCACTGGCGACCCTTAATTTGGCACTAGAAAAACAAGTCAATGGCTGGGTCAATCCCCTGTTTATCACCAACCCACCGTATGGTGAGCGCCTGGGTGAAGAAGAATTGATTAAACCCTTGTATCAAGGTTTGGGTAAAAAATTACAAGCCCTGTTTGCAGATAGCCCTGCCAAAGTGACTTTGGGGGTCCTCGCTGCCAAAGTTGAACAAGCTGACGTACTACCCCTTGCCGAGCCAAAAACCCTGCGCTGTCACAATGGCGCTATCACCGTTTATTTTCGTTATGGTGAACTGTTAAAAAGTAAAGACACACCGCTTATTACGCGTTTTGAAAAGCGTGAAATCGCTGTAGAAGAAGGTCAAGATTTTGTCAATCGACTACAAAAAAATCTTGCCAATCTGCGTAAGCTTGCTCACAAACAAGCCGTGACCAATCTGCGGGTGTATGATGCCGACTTACCTGATTTTAAAGTGGCGGTGGATGTGTATGGCGAATTTGTGCATGTGCAAGAATATGCTGCCCCCAAGTCAATCCCGTTAGAGACCGCCAAAAAACGCTTTAATCTAGCGCTGCATGGCGTGCGTGAAGCCTTGCAAGTGAACCGTGAGCAAGTGTTTATCAAAACCCGCGCCCGCCAATCCGGCAATGAGCAGTATGAGAAAAAAGCCAATTCGGGTAAGTTCCATGTGGTCAGCGAGCCAACCGCCAACAACCAACGGGCGTATTTTTTGGTGAACTTTAGCGATTATTTGGATACAGGGTTATTTCTTGACCATCGCAGCATCCGAAAAATTATTGCAGAAAACGCACGCGGTAAAACGGTGCTTAATCTGTTTGCTTATACTTGTACTGCCAGTGTGCATGCGGCATTGGGCGGTGCAAAAGCGGTGACATCGGTGGATTTATCACAAAACTATCTGGATTGGGGACGCAAAAATTTTGCCCTAAACGGCTTGCCAGATTTGCCAAGCTACCAGTTTATTGCCCAAGATATTTTTGAATGGATTAAAAGCAATACTGAGCAGTACGATGTGATTTTTATCGATCCGCCGACTTTTTCTAACTCCAAGAAATTTCAAGGTACTTTTGATGTGCAGCGCGACCACGTACCACTCATCAACCGTGCCATGAATCGCTTATCCGCTGAAGGCGTGTTGTATTTTTCCAATAACTTTACCAAATTTGTGCTAGATGACGAAATCAACAACCGTTATCACGTTGAAGAAATGACCAACCAAACCATCGGCTTTGATTTTGATAGTAAACGCCCTATTCACCAGTCGTGGGCGATTCGCCACAAATAATTTGCCATTGACTTCCTCCCCTCCCTAAAGTGAGGGGATTCCTTCTACAAGACGGTTAAGCCCAACCGCAAGAATGTTCTTACTGGCGTTAATATCTCTATCATGCCGCGTGCCACACGTTGCACAAGTCCATTCTCTTATTCGCAAGCCTGCTCTACCTTTCGGACTATTGCGGTCAATTTGACCGCAACACGAGCAAGTTT
>OFDC01000443.1_pt1 | contig 32010 bp, 29 predicted proteins | sample 1520941 | NCBI WGS metagenome assembly OFDC01 (sample SAMEA94258168, study PRJEB24077) | hot springs metagenome | biome: Aquatic biome; feature: Water | place: India | collected 2012-12-06 | depth 5 m | reverse complement strand
CATCGGTGGCATACTCGCCGCCGTTCCGTCCGCCCGGATGGTGAAACTGGTAGACACAAGGGACTTAAAATCTGTTTTGTCAAGTCTTTTTCTCTCGTGCCACCAGGGCGGAAGGTCAGTAGTGACAATGGATTGCGAACATCCAAGGCGTAGCTTCGCGGCTCGGCTTGATGGTCAGGAGCCAAGCAGGAGCCAGTAGAGAGAGTAGGCTCCTGAGCATCATGTAATGCCCGAGTGGTGAAATCGGTAGACACAAGGGACTTAAACAATTTGAGCCTTCGGGTGGAAACGCCCGAAGTGAAGCCCGTCAAAGTCGGCGAAAGCCCTGGATGCCCCGGCATTCGAGCCAACGCCGAGCCAAGCCCAGGCCTAACGCTTGGGAAGGTGTAGAGAGCAGACGGCGGGCACCTACGGCCGCAAGGCTATGGTGAAGGCGTGCTCCAGACCACGAACAGCGCATGCGCTGGCGGCGAAAGCCGAAGTGGTAAGAAAATCCCTCGCCGTAAGGCGTGCCGGTTCGATTCCGGCCTCGGGCACCAATTCAGGGCCGTCCCTGTTCGCGCAGGGACGGCTTCTTCATTTTCGTCAAACGAAGAGCATGGACAACATTCGAGCCGCCGCATGGTTTCATGGAACGAACAGCTCTCAATTCCGGTCATGGGTGGTTCCGCCACCGCCCGTACTGGGTGAAGAGCTGCGCGTTCCTCATTCAGGAATCTTCTTCACCAGAGATGTGGATGCTGCCCAGAAAGTCGGCTCCAACGTCTGCTCGGTAAAACTCACCGATCAGGCCAAGATATTGGACGCGACTGTGGGATCGGCGGATGCTGAGCATCTGCGCCAGCTCGTGATGAGAAATGATCTCGCAAAAATGTGCATCTATGCACGCACCGCGCAGGCATGGACAACTGCATGGAGGTCGGGCGAAGTCTTGCGGTTTGCGTCAGACGACCCACGATTCATGCTGCACCTTGCGAGGAATGCAGCCCAATACAAGGGTATCGCTCCTGAAGTCCAACTCGAAGTTGCACAGCACAACCTGACACGTGGCTGGATCGAGCACATTGTCAGGTCGGCAGCGCAACTCGGCTTCAACGCTCTGCATGGTTTCGAGATTGACCGTCATTCCAGCCACACACCGCGGGCGGTCTCGTGGCTTGCCGTTACGGACGCAAAGGCAGTGACGGCTCCGTCTTGGCAGTAGTCGTTGGGGATCGCTTAGGCGAACCCAAGCGCCGGAACCCTCGATCTCCCGCCATGAACGCCTCAAGCATGTGCGGGATCAGCGTCGCCGCATCGACCGTCTCCCCATAAGTCTGCGCATGCAGTGCAGCGTAGCGGTCGAGGTCCGCCTTGAGGCTGGTCGGGCATGTGAAGGTCAGCTTGATGCTCTCGGTTTTGGGCAGCGGCCCCAGCCGCAGCTTGCGCGTAGTGCTCATCGTGAAGTCCCCCGATTGAAGAACAGCGGCTGATAGGGCCGCAGCACCAAATCCCGATTGACGATGATGCGGACTGGCAGTCCCGGCCGCTCCGTCAACGTGGGCTGGATGTTGAGGTTGCGCCGGGTCATCTCTTGGCCGACCTGGTTCACACTGTCCTGCACGCTGTTGCGTCCGGCGTTGATGACGCGATCGCCGTTCTGGCGGTTCTCTGGCGCGGCCAGTTCGGCGCCGACACCCAACAGCGTCGTCAGTGCCGCGCCGGCGAAGATGCGATCCCAATGCCAATCGACACCATCCTCCAGTCCGGAGTTGCCAGCGGGGTCGGCACCAGCCAGGTTGTCCAGCGTCAGCGAAGACGTGTCGGGCAGGATAATCCGGTTCCACACCACCTGCACCCGGCTCTGCCCGTAGCTCACCTGGCTGTTGTAGCGGCCGAGGATGCGCGAACCCTGCGGGATCAGCACAAACTTGCCCGTAGCCGTGTCATAGACCGGCTCCGTCACCGTGGCGATCACATCGCCCGGCAAATCGGACTTGATACCGGTGACCAGCGCGCCCGCGATCACCGTACCGGCCATCACCTGGTACGGCGAAGCCGGCATTTTCAGATTCCCGGAATTGCGGGTTTCCGTACTTCCGGCTTTCAGGAAGGCCTCTTTCTGGTCCTGCCGGTTCTGCACGGAGGTCGGATCGGCAGGCTGCGCCGCTGTCGAGGCCGGCCCGGCGGCCATCGGATCGAAACCTGCGAGGCCAGACGCAGGATTGGTCGTGGCCACCTGAGTTGGCGTGGCCGCAGCACGCTGGTTGCTGGAACGGAAGAACACCGATGCCCCCGCCGCTGCTTCCGCTTCCTTGCGCAGTGCGTCGTGCTCGGCATTCGCTGGAGCGTGGCCGGGCGGTGTGTAAGTAGGCGTCACTGGCTGCTGCGATTTCACGATGGCCGGTCCCAAGTCGCCCGGCAGCGGCGGCCCCAGCTCGGGTACCTGGGCTGGCAATGCACGCGGCAGCTTGGAGTAATCGGTCGGAAGCTGATCTAGTCCTTCCGAGCGCGAAACGCGATCCACGTTGTAAAGCTCGGCCTGTTCGCTTGCACTGCGCTTGCGCGGTTGCAGCGACCACATGGTCGCGCCCAACACGGCTATGGCAAGGCCGCCGGTCAGGATCGCCAATGTGCGCCGGTTCAGGCGCGTCACCGGGCGCGGCTGGGCGCGCAGCGCCACGTTCTCTGGTGCGACCTTCGGGGCGGCGTCGGGAACGGGCATATCCGGGGTGTCGTTCTGGCTCATGGTCAGTTTCCCCGCGCTACGCCCACGACCCCATCCGTGCGCTCGATGCGTACCACTTCGCCCCTGTCTCTGCCAAGGCGCAGTTCGGCCGCGCCGAACAGCCGATCGACGATGTAGTACGGCGGACGGAAACGGTAGTTCACCAGTTGCCCATCGCCCTGCGCACCGATCACGAACAGCGGCGGCAGTTCGCCTTGCGCGATGCCCGGCGGGAACTGGATATACACCTTCTCGCCGTCGTCGAAGGCACGCAGCGGTTTCCATGGCGGCGTGCTGCCGCTGATGGCATAACGGAAGCGAATCCTCTCCAGCGACAGGCCGCTATCGACCGGCGCCGTCGCCTGCGCGGTCTGCGCCTGCCGTTGCAGGGCCAGCATCCGATCTTTCGGATATTCCCACGACACCGAAGCCATCCAGGCGCGTTCGGTCGAGGTCAGCTCGATCAGGTAGGTGCGCCGACTGGTGGTGACGACCAGATTGGTCCTGAGGCCCGAGCGGATCGGCTTGACCAGCACGCTGACGCGCAACGAATCGCCGGTGCCGCTGGAGGTGTCACCGACAATCCAGCGCACCGTATCGCCAGCGGCAACCGTCACCAGTTCCTCGCCGGGTTGGAGAGAGATTACCGTTACCCGCCCCGGCGCCGCATAGACCTGATACAGCGCACCATCCGTGAAGGGCCAGACCTGGATGGCGTTGACATAGCCCTCGCGCGTGGGCGCGATACGCGCCTCGGCATTGGCACGCGATACCCGCAGCTTTTCATCGGCGGGTTCAGGTGCCGTCTTAGCCTCGACGCCCTCCGGCAGCGGCTTCATCTGCGCCGGCATCGGCAGCACTTTCGGCACCTCGACAACTTCAACCGGCTTGGGCGGTTCGGGCAGCGGCTGCGCCTGCACCGGCTCGTCGAGCGAGATGACCGGCGGCGGGGTGCCCTTCGTGGCGCAGCCCTGCAACGACAGAACTGACGCTGCAAGCGTCAACACAAAAGCGTAAAAACGGAAAGACGGATTCATGGCTTGGCTCCTTCAGCGGCATCGAGTTCGCGGCTCCACGACAGTCCGTTGACGTAGATGCCCAATGGGTTCTTGCGCAACCGCTGTTCGGTGCGCGGGGTTTGCAGGACGGTGGAAATCACGGCATTCCAGCGCTCGGTGCCGGCCGGCGCGCCATTGACGAAGCGCTGCTCCGTCCAACGGACGTTGAACGACGCGTCGCTGGCGCGCACGACGCTGGTGATCTGCACCGTGACCGACTCCTTGCCGACGCGTGCGAACGGGTCATGCGTGCGGGCGTACTCGTTGAGCACGCCCGCGCCGCGATCGGTGGTGTAGTCGTAGGCATCGAGCCAGTTCTGCCGCACGACGATGGGATCGATGGACAGCGAACGAACCAGCACGACGAAGTGCGCCAGGTGATAGGCGATCTGGGCATCGTTCGGCCGGTACGGCGTGGCGGCCTCACCGACCGCCCGAACCTGGCCGGCCTGATCCACTTCCACCACGTAGGGTGTGACGATGGACTGCGCCGAGCGCCAGACAAGGCCGCCGGCCATCAGCAACGCGAGCACCAGGCAACCGAAGGCCATCAGCCGCCAGTTCTTGGCCTGTACGCGGGCCGAGCCGATGCGCTCGTCCCACACCTGGGCGGCGGATTGGTAGGGAGTGGCAGGCTGCGGCGTATCGGCATAGCGCACCTGCGATCGTTTGAATCGCATGGTTTGTTCTCCTTGTGAATCGTTTCAATCGTCGGAACTGTGCAAACTCGGGCCACTGCTCGAACCACCGCCGTCGCCTCCGCGCAGCGTGTGGGCGGCGGTCGTGGCGGCATGACTGATCTGCTGGCGGCGGTGCAGGCGCTTGGCCCAGGCGGGTTGCGCCTGTTGCTGGTCGGCAGCGCCGGAATTGGCTTCGCCGGCAGTGGATTGGCCTGATGCGGCGGCGCCTCCAGATGGCGGCCCCGCCTCGTCGGAACGGAAAGCAGTTGCCGCGCGCTCCTTGAGCGAGCGCATCCCGGCGGCGGCCTTTTGGCCGGCGGCTTGCGCACCGGTCTTGGCAACGTTGCCCACGCCGGCAGCGGCACCCTTGAAACCACCGCCCGCTGCTGCGGAACCGGCTTGATAGGCCGAGCGCGCACTGCCTGCGGTCGAGGCAGCGGCACGCGCACCATTGCCAGCTATCTTGGCGGCGGTGGGTGCCATGCGCGCCCCAGCCACCACTGCGCTACCCACGCCGGTCGCAGCAGCACCGACCGCGACGGCCGTGCCGGCTGCGCCCATCGCTGCACCGGCCATCGCACCAGCGCCAAGCTGCGGCGCACCGGATACCAGGCCGGTGGCGATGCCGGGGCCGAAGATGCCGAGTGCGAGCATGGCGAGCGAGGCCAGCATCACCACCAGCGCATGATCCACGGAGGGTTCACTGGGCGTGACCTGGAACTCGGCGAACAGCCCTGTGCCGATGCCCACGATCACGGCTAGCACCAGCACCTTGATGCCCGAGGACACTACGTTGCCGAGCACCTTTTCGGCGAGGAACGCGGTCTTGTTCCAGAGCGCGAACGGCACCAGCACGAAGCCGGCGAGCGTGGTCAGCTTGAACTCGATCAGCGTGACGAAGAGCTGCACCGCCAGCACGAAGAAGCTGATGATGACGATCAGCCAGGCGAGGAACATCACCACGATGGGCGCGATGTTGATGAACACCTCCGGGAAGCCGGCCATCTCGCTGATCTGCTGCAGGATGGGCGCAGCGGCGTCGATGCCGGTCTTGGCCAGACGCCCCGGCTGCAGGAAGGTCGCCATGGTCATGGTCGAACCGGAAGCCGTCAGGCCGAGGCCGGCGAAGGACCGGAACACGATGCCGGACAGCCAGTTGAAGTTGCCAATGATGTAGGCGAAGGCGCCCACGTAAAGCACCTTGCGCAGGAGCTTGGCCATCACGTCTTCGCCCTGGCCGGAGGCATGACCCAGCGCCCAGTAGAGGCCGGCCAGGGTCATGTCGATCGCCACCAGCGTCGCGGTCAGGAAAGCGACTTCACCGTGCAGCAGGCCGAACCCCGAATCGATGTACGTGGAGAAGACGTTGAGGAAACGGTCGATGACGGAGACGTCGTTCATGGCCGCATCCGTCAGTTGCCGTAGAAGTTCACGGACTGCGGCGTATACGCCGTGCCACCACCGAGGAAGCGGCGCGTCACCTCGCGGCCACGCTCAACGGCGGCGGCTTGCCGCGCCAGTTCCAGCGAGGCCGCGCGACCCTGCGTGAGCTGGAGCTGCTGGGTCTGGATGGACTGCTTGGCTTGCAGGGCCAGGAGCTGATTGGTGGCCTGCATCGCCTGCAAGGCGCCGGTGGCCGATTGACTCTGATCGACCAGATCGGCCAGCACACCCTCATCCTGGCTCAGATTCTGCGACACCTGCGCCTGCATGCGCATGGCGGTCCGCAAGCCTTGGAGCGTGTTCTGCCAGCGCTGGTGCGCATCCTGGAACATCTGGTTGCCGCTCACGCTGGCGGCGTACTGCTCCGGGTAGAGTTGCGCGAACTGCTGGTCCATGTTCTGGATGTCGAAGGCCAGCCCCCGCGCCTGGGCGATCAGTTGCCGCGTCGTGTCCAGGTTGGCCCGCAGCCGATTGACCACGTTGAACGGCAGGCTTGCGAGGTTGCGGGCCTCGTTCATCAAGGATTGCGCTTCGTTCTGAAGCTGCTTGATCTGGTTGTTGATCTGCTCCAGCGTGTGTGCGGCAGTCAGGATGTTCTGGGCCAGATTCGTGGGGTCGATGACGACCCATTGCGCGTGTGCGACGGGCATGGCACCGATCAAGGCGGCAACAGCGACGGCAAGAAGACGTTTTTTCATGGTGAAACCTCCTGAAATTGGGAAGCAAGGAAGGACGCGGCCGAGGGAGCGGACGACAATAGATCGGCCGCCCAATCGAGGCCGCGATGGCGCAGCCACGCACCTGCGAAGCCTGGTGTTCCGGCATCGCGCAGTACGTTGTCGATAGCACGTTGGTCTTGGGGCGTCGAAGCGCCCGCAAAGGCGAGCGTGACCGGCCCGAGGTCCAGGTCGAACAGGCGGTTGCCCAGACGCGACTGGTAGTAGTAGTCGCGCTTGGGCTGAGCCGTGGCGACGATCTCGATTTGCCGACTATTGAGCCCGAAGCCCTCGTAGATCGTGCGAATCTGCGGCTCGGTGGCCTGCGGATTCGGCAGGAAGATGCGGCTGGCGCAGCTTTCGATGATTGCCGGCGCGATGGTCGAGTCCTTGATGTCGGCCAGAGACTGCGTGGCGAAGATGACGCTGACGTTCTTCTTGCGCAGTGTCTTGAGCCACTGGCGAATGCGCGCCGCGAATACCGGGTCGTCCAGGAACAGCCACGCCTCATCGAGGATCAGCAGTGTCGGCGCGCCGTCGAAACGCTCATCGAAGCGCGCGAACAGGTAACCCAGCACGGCCAATACAGCGGCCTTGCTGTGCATCAGTTCCTCCATCTCGAAGCCCTGAACGTCGCCCACGCCCAGCCGGTCGCTGTCGGCATCGAGCAGCTTGCCGTGAGCGCCGCCGAGCACGTAAGGCGCGAGCGCCTGGCGCAGCACGTTGGATTGCAGCAGCACCGACAAGCCGGTGAGCGTGCGCTGCTCCACAGGCGCACCCGCAAGACTGACGAGCGCCGACCAGATGGCCGCCTTCTCATCCGGGCTGACTGCAATGCCTTCGTGACGCAGGCGACCTTCGACCCATTCGGCCGCCCAGGTGCGATAGCCCTCCCGGTCGATTCGTGCGAGCGGCTGAAACGCAATCGCACCGTCAGCACCCAGGTCGTAGTGCTCGCCGCCCAGGCCGAGAATGGTGGCGCGCATCGAGCGCCCCATGTCGAAGGCAAAGATGTGCGAGCCGGGATAACGGCGGAACTGCATCGCCAGCGTGGCGAGCAGAACCGACTTGCCCATGCCGGTCGGGCCGGCCACCAACGTGTGGCCCACGTCGCCGATGTGCGTCACCAGCCGGAATGGCGTCGCACCCTCGGTGCGCGTGACGATCAGCGGCGGGCCGTCGAGGTGGTCGTTCTTCTCCGGCCCGGCCCACACCGCCGACACCGGCATCAGATGTGCGAGATTAAGCGTCGAGACGATGGGCTGGCGCACATTGGCGTAGGCATTGCCCGGCACCGAGGACAGCCAGGCCTCCACGGCGTTCAGGGTCTCCGGAATGGTCACAAAGCCACGGCCCTGGATGACGCGCTCCACCATCCGCAGCTTCTCGTCGGCCGCGTTGGCGTCGGCATCCAGTACGGTCACGGTTGCGGTGACGTAGCCGAAGGCGACCTGATCGCTGCCCAGCTCCTGCAAGGCCGCGTCCGCGTCCGCGGACTTGTTGCTGGCATCGGTATCGACCAGCGGGCTTTCCTGTTGGAAGATGGTTTCGCGCAGCAGTGCCAAGACGTTCTTGCGCTTGGCGAACCACTGCCGGCGCAAGCGGCCCAACTCCTTTTCTGCCTCGGCCTTGTCCATGCACAGGAAGCGCGTGCTCCAGCGGTAGGCAAAGCCCAAGCGATTGAGGTCGTCCAGAATCCCCGGCCAGGTCGAGGTCGGAAAGCCACGCACCGTCACGACGCGCAGGTGCTGGTCGCCCAGCATGGGCGCCAGGCCTCCGACCAAGGGCGCGTCAGCCAGTAGCGCATCGAGATGGAACGGCACTTCCGGCACGCCGATGCGGTAACGGTGCGTCGAGACGGCCGCGTGCAGGTAGGTCAGCGTCTGGGCGTCGTCGAGCCAGTCGATCTCCGGCATCACGCCGTCCAGCAGGTCATAGATGCGGTCCGTCTCCGCCACGAAGGCCGACAGGCGTTCACGCCAGTCCACGCCTTGCGTGGGCGTGTTCTCGTAGAGCAGTTTGGCGGCCCGAGCACGGGACTCCTCGGGCGGCAGGTATTGCAGCGTGAGGTGGTAGCCGCTCTCGAAGTGGTTGCCAGATTCCTCAAAAGTCGCGCGCCGCTCCTCGTCCACCAGCCAGGACAAGGGCTCCGGGAAATCCGAGTGCGGATAGTCGGCCGCAGGTCGGCGTTCGGCTTCGACGAACAGCGCCCAGCCTGTGCCGAGCCGGCGCAATGCGTTGTTCAGCCGTGCCGTGGTGGCAATCAGTTCGCCCTGCGTTGCACTGTCCAGGTCCGGCCCGCGAAAGCGCGCCGTGCGCTGGAAACTGCCATCCTTGTTGAGCACGACACCCGGTGCGACCAGACCGGCCCACGGTAGCCAGTCGGCGAGCAAGGCTGGGCGCTGGCGGTATTCGGCGAGGTTCAGCATGGCATGGTCCTCACACGTCCAGCAGCGGTTTGTGTTTCAGGTGCGTGGCGAACACCTGCATGAACTGCGGATCGACGCGTGCCCCCCACATCGCCAACGAGTGGCCAACGATCCAGAGCACCAGGCCCGGAATCCACAGTTGCAGGCCCAGGCCCACGGCGGCGGCCAGCGTGCCGTTGGCAATCGCCACGGTGCGCGGCGCGCCGCCCAGCAGGATCGGTTCGGTCAGCGAGCGATGCAGCGGAATTTCGAAGCCCGGCAGGTCGTGGGCCGAACTCATACGACGGCCCCACCGGAGAAGCTGAAGAACGACAGGAAGAACGAAGACGCGGCGAAGGCGATGGACAGACCGAACACGATCTGGATCAGCTTGCGAAAGCCGCCCGACGTGTCGCCGAAGGCCAGCGCCAGGCCGGTGGAAATGATGATGATGACCGCGATGATTCGCGCCACTGGCCCCTGGATGGAGTCGAGGATGGATTGCAGCGGCCCTTCCCAGGGCATCGAGGAGCCGGCTGCTTTCGCGGTGCCAGCCGTCATCAGCATCGCGGCAGCCAGCAGCAGGCCGTGGTGGGTGGGCTCGGCCAGACGGCGCAGGCGAGCGAGGATCGAAGCCGGATTTACGGAAAAGCGGAAAGCATGGGCGTGCGTCATGGCAGTTCTCCAGAGGGGTTGAGGGACAGGGAAGGAACGATGGAAGAAGGTGGAAACAGCTCTGGAAACGGCGTTTCCAGCACGTCCGAGAGGGAATAGCCCGCACCGTCGAAGCCGGCGACACGGGAGATGGTTTCGATGCGGCGTTTGCGGCCACGGCCGACGATGAACACGACGACGTTCACCGCCTCGGCGATCAGTGCGCGCGGCGGATTCACTGCGACTTCGAGAACCAACTGTTCCAGGCGCAGCAATGCGCCCAGCGCCGAACCTGCGTGAATCGTGGCAATGCCACCGGGGTGACCGGTGCCCCAGACCTTCACAAGATCCAGGGCCTCGCCGCCACGCACTTCGCCGACCACCACCCGATCGGGGCGCAGCCGCATCGTGGCTCGCACCAGTTCGGTCATGGACACGACGCCTGCGCGCGTGCGCAGCGGCACATGGTCACGCGCGGCGCACTGCAACTCGATGGTGTCTTCGAGCACCAGCACGCGGTCGCCGGTGACGGCGATCTCGGCGAGTAAGGCGTTCGCCAGCGTCGTCTTGCCGGTACTGGTGCCGCCAGCGATCAGGATGTGGCGGCGCGCCCGGCGGTCGACCGGGAACAGGTTTACCGGCGCGCTGATGGTGATCGGCAGGCCTTCGCGGATCTTCTCATGGATGAAGGCCGATCCGCCGCGTGACGCCGCCGCTTTCAGAACGCTCACTTCGTAGGAGGACGTATCGTAGGGCGAACTCATCAGCGAGTACGGGTTGCGCAAGGTCCGCTCGCCGTCTTCGAGCGAGAGAATGGTGTGGGCGCCGCCCGAGAAATCCGGAAGGCCGCTCATACCGATCGGCACGAGCTTCAGGCGGCGGATCTCAGCCGCAACCGTTTCGACTTCGGCCACGCGTACGCGGATTTGGTTTGTCGTCATCGGTAGATCTCTTCGGGGGGAGGGGCGGAGCCCGGTTCCTCGGCATCGATGATGACGCCCTGGAACGCGCCGAGGCGCCGCGAATAATGATCGCGCACGAACAGATTGATGCCGCAGTGACTGCAGACCACGGGATTGGTGGTGACGTTCTCGGTCATGCCCTTGCAGTGGACGCACTGGACGCGACGCTTGGCGGAGCCGCGGTGCTCGGTCGAGACGGACTTGAAATCGATGCCGACGGCGAGGGCTTCCTGGATGACGCTGCCGATGAACGGCTCGGTGCCAGCCGCATAGAGGCGGGTGCCCATATCGGCGGTCGCGAGCACGCCCTTCAGGCGGAACATCACCGTGGGCAGGCTCGGCAGTACCCAGAGATGTTTCGGGTTGAGCTTCGCGAGAGCGGCCTCGTGATCCGCTCCGGCGGAACCCGCGTGACAGTAGAGGATCGTCGTTCTGGCGAAGAATTCGGCGGAGGTTTTTTTTGCGAGGTCGAGAACGGCTCCGGCGCCTTCACCCTCGGCCACGACCAGATTGTGTTTTGCGTGCATGTCCGGCACGAGGCCGGGATAGACGGGTCGGCTCAGCATCGCCGCTGCCATGAGCGTCCTCGAATACGTGTCGTTGTGAAGGTAAAACTCGAGGCCTCAAGCCAAAGGTCCTGGGGCCTCGAGGTACGCACCGCCGGCCGGGGTGCTCAGCCAGCCGGCGGATACGGTTCAGCAATTATCGGCTTACTCGGCGGGGCTCGCCGTGAAGTTGCCGATGATCGCCTTGTGGTGCTTGGCTTCCATACCGAGCTGGAAGACGAGGAACACGACGAAGAGCGCCGCCATGCCGATCGAGAAAGCGACTTCCATTCCGTGGAACGGATAAACCGCCGTGACCTCGGGCAGCTTAGACAATGAAGTGATACCGGTGTTCATATGTGAACTCCTTTCAGTTGATCACGATTAGATCTTCGCGCGGCCTTCGTTGAGCTGAAGCTTCTCGAAAGCTGCTTCAGCGCCGGAAAGGTTCGGGTAAGTCGAACCCTGGACTTCGCCGTCGAGGCCCGTCAGTTCGACCTTCGGATTGACGCGCAGCAGACCGAACATCTTGAGAATGCCGCTCAGGATGTAAGCCGGAATGAAGCCGAAGCCGATAGCGAAGACGAGTGTTGCGATGATGTTGCCCCACGGGGTGATGATCGGCAGACCTTCTGCGTTGACGCCGAACCAGCCGGCACCTTCCGAGACGGCAACCAGCGTGCCGGCGCTCGGATAGATGGCCGGATAGCCCCAAAGCAGGAAGCCAGCCGCGACGGCGCCGAAGACACCGCAGTAACCGTGGACCGCGACTGCGCCGACCGCGTCGTCGAGCTTGAACGTCTTCTCGACCCAGTTGTGCAGGTAGTAAGCCATCGTCGTGCCGACCACAGCGAGACCTGCCGCGATAGCAGGATGGTAGAGGTCGTTGCCGCCGCCTGCGCTGATGAGGCCGGTGAGGCCGCCCGAGAAGGTCCAGAAGGCGTTGCCGCCCGAGACCAAGTAGGCCGTCATCATGCCGACGATCAGCGACATGAGGAAGTTCATCACGACGCCCGACAGCGTGATCGGGAAACCGTAGATGTTGGTGGCGGTCCAGTACGCAGGCTGGCCGTCAGCAGCGATGTTGGCCAGAGGAATGTGGCAGGCAGCATAGAAGCCGAAGAAGCCGACATAGATCATGAAGAGACCGATGGTGACCATCCACGGATTGTGAGCCGGGATTTCGCGCGGTGCGCCATCTGGCCCAAACTTGCCGATGCGGGGTCCGAGGTTGATCAGGATGCCGAGAGCTGCGAAGCCCGAGACGCTGTGCAGCACGCCCGAGCAGTACTGGTCGTGGAAGCCGAGGTACTGAACCATCCAGCCGTTGCCGGCCCAGCCCCAAGCGGCGGGAATGACCCACGCGACGGAACCGACGTAGATGGCGATCAGGAGGAAGCCGGTGGTCTTGGCGCGCTCGATGATCGAGCCCGAAACGATCGAAGCGGCTGTCATGCCGAAGAGCGCGAACGCGCCCCAGAACACGCCCGAGATGCGGTCTGCGATGTTCGGCGCGAGCTTGTCAGACCAAGGCTCGAAGCCGGTCGAGAAGCTCACCTCAGTAGTGGCGACAGGCCAACCCTGCAGCGCGATGTAGAGCCACATTCCGAACAGGAAGAACGTGATGCCGACCACGGGGATCGCCATCGCGTTCTTGAGCAGAGTGTGTTGGACGTTCTTGGTCCGCGCGACGCCGACCTCGTACATGCAGAAGCCGATGTGAATGAAGAACATCAGCACGATACACAAGAAGAAGTAGAACTCCGTGAATACGGTCAACATCGCTGTTGCTTGATCAGTCATGCAAAATCTCCCCTGCCAACTCGCAGTGCAGCCCCAGCCAAACAAGCCAGCGCCGCGTCCGATCGCGCGGTGCTCACTCGCTTAGCAACTTTCCCTAGAGGCAACTCTTGTGCCAGTCATGAAACAGAGCGCTGAGGCTCTGCCGGTTTGGCTCGCAAACGGCCATGAAGTCTGGGGTTTCGGCCTGTTACGCGCGGTTTGCGGGAGGCCTGTGAGGCTTCGTCATTCGGATCCTTTTGTTGCTCAAACATTGGGCCCCTGGCTCAGCTAGCGGGCATTGCTGGCAAAAACGCATGGGGCGGTGGAGGAGGCCGCAGAGGTCGGATGGCCTCGCTCCACCTGGGGTGTCTCGTCTATCCGGGAAGCTGGAAGAACCAGTTCGAGATCAGCACCACGGCAAGGCCGGCGGCGAGTGTCAGGTACGGCAGGATGCCGGCCTTCTTCACCGCCAGATCGCCGGGCTTGAGGTTCAAGTCCTCAAGCATGTGAGCGGGGAACACGCCCTTGTCCTGCACGTAGTGGCGGAACAGGAACACCGGGATGATCAGAGCGGCCGCGGTGAACCCGGCCCACAGCGCGAGCGGGTTCCAGACCTTTGCCCCCGCGCCCATGAAGGCCGCGTTGACGAACGCGAACAGTGTGCCGAGACCGAGGATCCAGGTCGGCGCGCGCCACGGACGTTCGACATGCGCGTTGTCGATGCGGTGGATCCAGCCGGCATTGAGGTTCAGGAAGTTGAAGATAATGTAGCCGACGTTCGACACGGCGAGGATGAAGAAGAAGCTCGTCGCGTCGGCGCAGGCGATCGCCAGCACCACGAGGTTGACGGAGAGGTCGGTCCACATTGCGGACGTCGGAGCGCCGTGTGAGTTGACGTGGCTCAGGTAGCGCGGGAGCCAGCCGTCGATCGAGCCCTGATAGAGCGTGCGCGAGGAGCCGGCCATCGCCGTCATGATCGACAGCATCAAAGCGAGGATCATCAGCATCACGAGGATGTTGGTGACGAAGCCGGAGCCGCCGACCATCGTCGCCATGGCTTCGGCTACGCCCGAGCCGTCGACGATCGGGGTGGCAAGCATGCCTTCGAGACCGAGCACGCCCTGGAAGGTGAACGGCACCAGCGTGTAGAGCAGCACGCACAGAAGGCCCGAATAGAAGATGGCCTTAAAGGTATCGGTTTTCGGGTTGCGGAATTCGCTGGTGTAGCAGATCGCCGTTTCGAACCCGTAAGTCGACCAGGCGGCGATGAACATGCCACCGAGGATCAGCGTCCAGCCGCCGATGTTCCAGCTGCCGGGCTCGGGTGCATAGGCGGCGGCGAGGGGAACGATGGGCGAATAGTTGGACCAGTTGATCTGGCCGGTTAGGATCGGGACGATGCCGACGATCAACATCGGAACGATCACCAGGAGGCCGATATACTTCTGCACGCTGGCGGTGCCGAGAATGCCGCGATGCTGGATCGCGAACACGAGCAGCATCAGAACGGCGCCGATGAAGAAGGCGGCGTTGAGAGAGAACGATACAGGCCCGAGCGAATGCGTAAAGAGCGTCCAGGTGCGGGCCGCGGGCGTCAAGGCTGCGATGGCGTCCTGGCTCAGCAGCGCGTTGATTGCGTCTTGTGCGGTTTTGCCGGCGTTGGCGGCCAGCCATTCGGCAATGCGCGGCGAATCCGCGGCGATGGAGCTGGCGTTGGCCTTGATCCAGGCGAGAACTTGCGGGGCGTCGGCGGCGGGGATCGGGGCGAGCGCGTTCAGAATGTAGGCGGCTGCGATCGAGCAGCCGAGCGACAGAACCGGAGTCCAGGCGACCCAGTTGCACCAGACCGAGAGCGGCGCGATGAGCTTCGAATAGCGGACCCAGGCAGCGGCACCGTAGACAGAAGCGCCGCCTGACTTGTTCGGGAACAGGCCTGCGATCTCGGCGTAGGTGAAGGATTGGATGAAGCCCATGATCATGGACACGATCCAGATCAGGAATGCCACCTTGCCGGCGGTGCCGGCGATGCCGCCGATGGAGAACAGAACGAGCGCGGGAACGCCGCTCGCGACCCAGAACGCGCCGCGCCAGTCGATGGCGCGATGAAGTGTTTGGGAGCCGCTATCTGCGACTGGCGGACTGAAGGTCGTCGTCATAGGAAACATCCCCGTTTGCAAGCGTTGCTCGTGGCCTTGCCGGGCCATCGCGGCGCGTGGAGACCGCGAGTTGGTAGTTTCCTAAGGGGCAACTCTTGTGCCAGTCATGAAACAGCCGTGAAGGATGACTTCGCTACGCGCGTAAGTATTTGCGGGGGCGAGGAAAATTTCTGGGCGCAATATGAGTGAAAATGCGTACGTAGTTACACCTAGCAATTTTCCTTACGTGATTAAACGTAAGGCGCGACGCTTATTCGAGTGGCACCGGTTTGTATTGGTCGCATCGCTTCTCGCTCCCGGAAAGAGGATTTCCGCGTTACAGCGATGAGAGAGAGACGGCCTAGATTTCTTGTTGTTCTTCGCCGCTCGCGGTTTCGATGACACCTCGCTCGATCAATTCGAGCGCGATGTCGGCAACCGTGCGCTGGGCCTTCAGCGTTTCGCGGGTTCTTATGGGTGGGCCTTCGGTGAGCTCCACGACGATCGCGCGACGGGCACGGCTCGGTACGGCTTCTAGCAGATGCTCCTGGAACGGCTTCGGCACACCGTAAAGCGCCTTGATGACAAGGTCGGGGGCAATGCTGTCGAAGACCGCGACGAGTGAGGGCTGGGGCAGCTTGATGAGGTCCTCGAACGTGAACAGCTGCTGGCGGATCAGCTCGGCGTCCTTTTCATTGTAGGTCGCGACGGCCTGCAAGCATTCCTCCATCAGCTTGCGGTCCATTTTGTTTATGACCTCTGCCAGGCGCGTGTGGGTCGGCACGTCGGAGTCACGCCGCCGGTTGAGCAGCAAATCCTGGAGAAACGAAATCTCGAGAAGAACGAGGGGGCGTTCGCGCACGGGCCTGAGGCTCAACATGCGGCCGACAACATCCTTGGACAGAGCGCGTGGCAGCATCTTAAGCAGGGTAGCTGATGTCGCCGCTTCGGCGCGGGAGAGCACGAGCGCGATAATCTGCGGGTGCTCTTTCATCAGGTATTGGGTCAGGGCCACTTCCGGGATTTTGCGCAGATGTTGCCAGACGGCATGGGCTGATTTGGTGCCGGTCTGGGCCATCAAGGCCGCGATTTGATCGGGGCTTAAAACGCCTTCGAGAAGTCCCTGGATTTTCTCGTTGGTCGCGGTCAGGTCCGCGCCGTTTTTGATGTCGTATGCGAATTCTTCGATGATGGTGTCGACGGTTTCTTTCGGCACCTTGCCGAGGTCGTTGGCCGCTTGAGCGACAACCTTGACCTGTTCCTCATCGAAATGTTTGAGCACCCGTGCGGCGAGCTGCTTGTTCATCGCAAGGAGAAGCGCTGCCACTTTCGCGGTGCCGGACAATTCCGGTGCGTCCGTGCTTTCCCCCGTCCGCTTGTCTGGTGCGGGTTTCAGATCGCGTCCCCCTTAAGTCGGGTATTTTTCCTATTGGCACGCGACCGAATCAAAAAGTCTCTCATCTGACTATATCAGTTGGGTGGGTCTGTCGAAGTTAGATCCTGTATCAAAACGCTGTTCTTTATCGCTGCGTCGCAGCGATATTCGCGGCTTGCCGATTGTAACCGCTGGCGAACGCGGATGTTTTGCAACACGAAATTCGGGTCGATTGCCATTTCCTGGCGGGAAACTCTTGTGCCGTAGGTGAAACAAGAGTTTAGTGATGATCGGCGTCAATCTTCATCGGACGCGTGATTGGCACTGGGGGCGGCCCGTGAAAATTCTGGTTCTGCAGCATCTCGCAGTCGAGCATCCCGGCGTGTTTCGGGATTTCCTGCGAGAGGACGGCTTCACGTGGCACACCGTTGAGCTGGACCAGGGGGAGCCGATCCCCGACCTCGAAGCGTTCGACGTGATGATGGTCATGGGCGGCCCGCAGGATGTCTGGCAGGAAGACCTGTTTCCGTGGCTGGTTCCCGAAAAGGCTGCGATTCGCCGGTTCGTGGCCGACCTCGGGCGGCCGTATCTCGGCATCTGCCTCGGCCATCAATTGCTCGCGGATGCGCTGGGGGGACGTGTCGGGTTAGGCGCCAAGCCGGAGGTCGGCACGCTTACGATCTCGCAAACCGATGCCGGTCGCAAAGACCCACTGTTCGCCGGTGTGCCCGATCCGATCGAGGTTTTGCAGTGGCACGGTGCGGAGGTTCAGCGGCTGCCGGAAGGCGCCGTTCAGCTTGCGCGCTCTGATGTCTGCGAAAACCAAGCTTTCCGCTACGGCAAGTTTGCCTACGGGCTGCAATGCCATGTGGAAGTTACGAGTGAGACGGTGGCAGACTGGGCGGCTATCCCGGAATATGCGCGGGCGCTCGAAAAGAGCCTCGGCGCGGGGATTGTCGATCGCCTTGCGGCGGATGTGGCGACCCGGCTTCCGCTTTACACATCGGTTGCGCGTCAGCTCTACACCAACTTCAAAACGCTGCTCGCATAAGTCCTGCAGCCGTTACGTCAACTGAAGCTCCGTACGTCGGAGGATGGTCACGAAACGCCATGGACAAGCTGGATGCCATGAACGTGCTTGTCAAAGTGGTGGCAAGCGGAAGCTTCTCGGAGGCCGCGCGCCGTCTCGGCGTGACACGGTCGGCGATCAGCAAGGCGATTACGCAGCTCGAGCAGGAGCTCGGTGCGCGGCTGCTCGACCGGACCACGCGTCGCGTCGCGCCGACGGAAGCGGGGTTGGCCTACTATGAGCGCTGCCTTGCCATTCTTGCGCAGATCTCGGAAACGGAAGCGCAGATCTCGCGACTCCATGACGAGCCCAAAGGCGTGCTCAAGGTCAATGCGCCGATGTCGTTCGGGACGCTCTATCTCGGGCGGGCAATCGCCGATTTCATGGAGCGCCACGGTGATCTCAAGGTCGAGCTGACGCTGACCGATCGCATGGTGGATCCGCTCGAGGAAGGGGTCGACGTCACGGTGCGGATCGGCGCGATGGTCGATTCAAGCCTGATCGCGCGGAGGATTTCGTCGGCGCGCGTCGCGCTGGTTGCGAGCCCGGACTATATCGCCCAGCACGGCGAGCCGGAGACGCCCCAGGATCTGATCAGTCATCGCTGCCTGCACTACGGACACTCGACGACGGTGCCGCGCTGGAGCCTGACCGAGGATGGGCAGCCGATCACGGTTCCGATTGCGGCGTGCCTCAGCTCGAACAACGGCGATACGCTGCGGGACGCGGCGGTGAAGGGTATCGGAATCGCCCGGCTGCCGAGCTTCCTTGTAAGTGGCGATCTCGATGAGGGTCGCCTTGTGATCGTGCTGGCCGACTATCCGCCGCAGGACATCACCATCCACGCGCTCTACGCGCCGAACCGGTTTCTTGCCGCCAAGACGCGCCTCTTCATCGACTTTCTGGTCGAGCGTTTCGGCACGCCCGCGTGGGAGAAGACCGCCGCTGCCGTGGAGCGCGTCTAGCGGGCCTCTTTTTGGGTCGAAGATCCGGAACGATGCGCCCTCATGATGGCGCATCTTCGAGAAGGTCGTCGCGCTTCTTCAGCATGGTCTCGACCTTGGAAGGCGCGATCTCGAACTCCCAGCCCTTGGCGCGGTTTTGGATCTCGTCTGCCTGCTTCTTGGCGTCGCCTTCGCCTGATGCTTCGATGGTCGCCCAGGCTGCATCCTTTTCGCGGCGTACCTTGAACTTGATCTTGAGGCCGTCGGTTGTCTGGAAGGAGACAGTGCCGGCTTCACCGCCCGCGGCTTCCGACGCCTTGCGGACGCTTTCGAGATCGAGGAATGCGGACGCTTCGACGATGTTGTCGATCATGTTCACGTACTTGATCTTCTTGCCGGTGGGGACGGCCTCGAGCTCATGGGCGCCGTCCTCGGTGCGCTTGATGTCGTAGGGTTGCTCGCCTTGGACCTCGACGGTGAGACGGGCAACCTTGGGTCCATCAACCTCGAACACGCGGGGCGTTGCCCAGTCCCGCAACGAAGCGCCACCTGTGATGGTCGTGCTCGCGAGCCAGCTCTGGTTTTCCGTGGGGCGGCGCACATAGGTGCCTTCTCCGGCGGCGGCCTCCTGGCCGAGGCGACGCTTTCCGGCGATGATTTCGGCAAGCGTGGCGCCGCTCGCGTCTTCGATCTTGATCAAGCGTGCGTTCGAAGTTTTCGCGGTCGGGTCGTCAACTTCGAGCAAAGCGAAGCGGTCGGGACGCTGGGTCTTGGGTTCGAGCAGGTTTGCTTCGGTGAGCGACACCAAAAGCGCGCGCACCTTGTCAGTCGCGGCCGGATAGCCGTCGCGGCTTTTCATAAGCCACTGGTCGCCGGACTTTTCGATGATGAGGGTTTTGTCTCCCTGCGTGATCGACAGGCGTGCGATTTTTCCGGCGTCGCTCTGGAGGCTCGGGAACATCTTTCCGGCGCTTTCGCTGGGAACGGCCCAATTGCTACGTGAGCCGTAGATGATGATTGCCGCCGCGAGCGATACGGCTGCCGTGGCCGCGAGGACTGCGAATTGTTTCGGTGTCATCGCTGGTTTTCTCCAGGTTCTATTATTTCAGGATGCTGGGCGGTTGCGGCGGCGGTTTCGCCATAGCGACCAGCCGACGCCGCCGACAGCGATCAGAAGCGGCACCAGTGCAATGTTGGCGAACTGCAACCAGCCGTCCAGGCGATCGATGCTCTGGCGCAGCGCGAGCTTCACCTGCCGCAGCTCGCGGCGTGTCTCGATCATCTGCGTCTTGAAGCCGTCTATCGTCGCTTGCTCTTTTTCAGACATCACGATGGCGCCATCGGCGGTGGACGTCTGAAGCGTGGCAAGCTCCTGCTCGACGCCCTTGAGCCGCTCGGTCAGCACTTGCTCCTTTTCGCGGAACTTCCGTTCCGCATCACGGCGCAGGTCTTCGACGAGGGTGAATGTGCGATCCTTGATGCCACGTCCGCGCAACGCGATCAGCGCGTCGCTGCCGGTCAAGTTCTCCAGCGCGCCGACGATGAAGGCGGCGTTGCCGGCTGACGGGATCACGAATTCCTGTCCCATCATCTCGCGACTTTCCACCCAGAAGCGGTCAGCCAAAAGATCCGTGTCGGCGATGACGATGGCGTTGATGCGGCCGGATGCGACATGGTCGGGATCGGGCTTGGTGTCTGCGGGTTTTGCATCGGCGGGCTTGGCTTCTGCGGATTTGGCGTCGGTCGCCGGTTTCTCGTCCGGCTTGTCGGCAGTCTCGCCAGGCTTTTTCTCATCCTTTTGCGCGTCAGGCTTCGGCACGCCATTCGGGAAAGACGATTTCGCCTCGCCCGAGATACGTGCGGCAAGGATCAACGGTTTGCCGCCAGGCTGATAGGAGCGGATCAGGCCGAGCGGGTCGGCACCCATACCGACCTTGCTGCTTGGGATCTCCATTGCCTCCGAAGAGGTGGTGAGGATCGGCGTGACGGTGGCGGTTGCGCCATCGACCGGCTTCAGGATGCCGGCGGACGCGAGGTTCAAATCCTTGATCCCGTTCGAGAGCACATCGCGCTGGTCAATGTTCGATTGATCGAGGCCGAGCCAGGCGACGAACTCCGTGACCATGCCTTGATCACCGCGACCGAACTGAACGCGGCGCGCATGGCGAATATCGGCGGCGACCTTGCTCGCGTCGAAGTCGACACCCCAGGTCTTGAGCAGCTTCGCCAGCTCGGCGCGTCCCTGGCCCTGCTTCTGCATCAACTCGAACTGGGCGGCTTCAGAAGCGGGATCGATCAGCACGAGAAGCTTGCCGCCCTTCAGCGTGTATTGGTCGATGGCGTAGGCGGCTTCCGGCGTCAGCGTCGTCGGTTGCGCGACGAGCAGCACGTCGATGCGAGACGGGATCTCGGTGACGGCCTGGTCGACGGTTTCAACGTCAAAGAACTCGCGGATCTGGCTCATGATCATCCACGGCGGCGTGGGCTGATCGCCCATCGGCGCCTTGCCGCCGTCGAGCGGAAGCGAGGTCATGATGCCGACGCGGCGCTTCTTCGGGTTCGAAAGCGTGTAGATCATCTTGGTGATGTCGTATTCGACGAAGCTTTCGCGATCCGGCGAGAAGAACCCGATCACCTGATGGTCGTCGGTGGCGTTCGAGGCGGCGAGGCCGAAATAACCGGTCTCGCCTTCGGCGTTGAGACGGCGGCCGGTGAGGCCGGCGGCGACGGCACGATCCTCCGCGTCGGAGAACGGCTCCGGGTCCAGGATTTCAAGCTGGAGCTTGCCGCCGGAAATGCGCTGAAATTCCTCGAGGAGTGTGCGGATGCGATCGAAGTAACGGGCGTAGGACGGGGCCAGCTCGCCAAGCTTCTTCGAGAAATAGAGGCGTGCCTTGATCGGCTCGTCGATTGCGGAGAGCACGGTCACGGACCCGGGAGAGATCGAATAGAGGCGATCCTCGGTGAGGTCGGCCTTCCAGCCGCCGAGGGTCTCGGAGGCGATGAGGTTGATTGAAAGCAGCGTGACTGCCGCAAGGGCAAGCCCACCCCAGGCGAGGCGCGCAGGCGTGAGGCGCGAGGCATAGGCGATCAAACCCGCGAAAGCGGAACCGAAGCTCGAGCGCACGGAAGCGAGAACGTCTGTCATGATGTGTCCCCAAACCTCAGGCGGATTTCTTCTGGCTGACGGCGATCGCGTTGGCGAGCAGCGCGAAGGCAATCAACGACAGGAAGAAGATGATGGAACTCGCCCCGATGACGCCGCGCGTGATTTCCTCGTAGTGGGTGAGGAAGCTCATGGACGCGACCGCGTCCGCGACGAGGCGCGGCGCCCAAGCGCGTAGCGCCGTTTGCACCAGCTCCATGCCGCTTGTCACGAAGAGGAAGCAGACGGTCGCCGACACAATGAAGGCGATCACCTGGTTCTTGGTCAGGGCCGAGATGAAGGAGCCGATAGCGAGGAATGCACCCGCCATCAGGAAGCTGCCGATATAGCTCGTGAGAATGACGCCGTTGTCCGGATCGCCGAGCACATTGACGGTGATCCACATCGGAAAGGTCAGCAGAAGAGCTAGCCCGATGAACGCCCAGGCGGCGGCGAATTTGCCGAGGATGGCCTCCAGGGGCGAAACCGGCAGCGTCATCAGCAACTCGATGGTGCCGCTCTTTCTCTCTTCGGCCCACAGACGCATCGCGACGGCGGGGACCAGCAGCAGATAGAGCCAGGGATGGTAGGCGAAGAAGGAATAGAGGTTCGCCTGTCCGCGATCGAAGAAGCCGCCGATGTAGAAAGCGAAGGCGCCGGTCGCGGCCACGAAAATGGTGAGAAACACGGCGGCCAGCGGGGTCGCGAAATAGGCGGCGAACTCGCGCTTGGCGATGATGTAGGCGGTTTTCAGGGTATCTCGCATCGGTCGGGTGCCTTCGGGCTCAAGCCTGAGTGGACGTTGTGATGTCGCGGAACACGTCTTCGAGACGGCCGTGCTCGACATAGATTTCCTCGAACGGCAGCTGTTCGCGGCTCAAACGGTCGGCGATGGCTTTGGCAGGTTGGGTGTTGGTCTTGGCGAAGGCGCGCAAACGAATGGTGTCGCCGGTCTTGTCGAAGGTCTCGATGCCTGCCACTTCAGCGACGCCCGAGAGGGCTTTCGATACGCGGTCGGCATCTGCCGCGCGCACCTTGATGGCAATGGCGCCGTATCCGCGGCCGCGGCGCAGAAGATCTTCAGCGGTGCCATCAGCGACGATGCGACCTTTGTCGATGACGACGGCACGCGTGCAGACCGCCTCGACCTCTTCGAGGATGTGGGTCGAGACGATGATCGCCTTGTGCGGCGCCATCTCACGGATCAACTCGCGGACGTGATGCTTCTGGTTCGGGTCGAGGCCGTCGGTCGGTTCGTCCATGATCAGGACGGGTGGATCGTGGAGGATCGCCTGGGCGATGCCGACGCGGCGCTTGAAGCCTTTCGAAAGCGTTTCGATGCGCTGGTCGACGACGGCGCCTAGGCCGGCGCGGGCGAGAGCTGCCGCGACGCGCCCCTTGATCTCGCTGCCTTCAAAACCGCGAATCTCGGCGATAAAGCGCAGGAAGCTACCGGGCGTCATGTCGCCGTAGGCAGGCGCGCCTTCCGGCAAATAACCGAGCTGCGCTTTCGCGGCCTTCGGGTTCTCCTGCACATCGAACCCGCAGATGGCGGCTTGACCGGCATCGGGCTCGAGGAAGCCGGTGATCATCTTCATCGTGGTGGATTTGCCGGCGCCGTTGGGGCCGAGGAACCCCAGAACCTCGCCCTTCTCGACGGCGAGCGAGATGCCGCTCACGGCGGTGATCGCACCGAATGCCTTTTGCAGCCCCTTCGCTTCGATAAGCGCGGCCATGCGTCAACCTCCCCTGGGTGCCTCGCGATCGGAATGAAGGGATCGCGTCGATTCGATCACTCCGTCCGCAGCCGTCGTTTGCGCGGCCTGCGTTAGCACAAGTTCTTCGTTTCGCGTCCGGCGCTGTCACGGGCGGGCCATTCCTTAAGGCTGCCAGGACCTTGCGGGCGGCTACTCGTGTCAGGCGAACGCGAGCGGGAAATTAGCTGGCTGGCGGCTCGATTCAAGAGGGCAAAGGTCTGATAACGCTAGGCTTAACAAAAGTTCATATTGGTAAGGTGAAGACGCTTCGAGGGCGTTTGCAAGACCGGCCGCGGAGGTCTGTTGCGTTCCGGTTCCCATCTTGTGTGGAATGCGCCGGCCGAGGCCGATGCGGACTTGTTGTGGCGTCATCTATTTGTCATGTCTAACAACACGTTCGGTATGCGTCCCTGTCGTGCTTTTCAAATGGATCGCGCTATGGCCGCCCCTTCTTCTGAGCCGGGTCTCCCGCCGCCGTTGAATGTCATTCCTCCTCGCGCCTGGTCTCCGGACCGGTCGGATGCGTGGTGGTGGCTTTATCTCCCGCTCGCCATTCTTGCGGGCGTGCTGGTGATTCATGCGACGTCTCCTGCCTTCTACGAGGCGTATGTGCTGCCGGAGGGGTTTGGGTTCCTTGAACTCACCCAATTCTTCCTTGCTGCCGCCGCGTCGGTGCTTTGCCTCACGGCCTTGCGCTTCGAGGTTGTAAAAGGCAGCACGCTGCTTTGGATCGCGGTGCTGTTCTTTGCGCTGGCGGCGTTCTACATCGCGGGCGAAGAGCACAGCTGGGGGCAGCACTTCTTCAACTGGAACACGCCGGCCTATTGGTCGGAGATCAATCGCCAGCAGGAGACCAATCTCCACAACACGTCGGCGTGGTTCAACCAGCGCCCGAAACTCCTGTTCGACAACGCCATGTTCATCGGCGGTATTTTCGTGCCGCTCGTCCAGCTATGGACCGGCACGTTCCGCCGTCCGCTGCTGGCGCTTTTGACACCGGCTTTGGTGATCGCCCCGGCGGCGGTGATCGCACTCGCGTTCAAGGTCGTCGATGATCTCGGGAAGGATGTCCTCGACACCCGGCTTTTCACCCGCCCGAGCGAGGTGGTCGAGACGTTCCAGTATCTCTATATGCTCTACTACGTCGTCGTTTTGCGCCGGCGTCTCAGAGCGCTCGATGCGGCGGGCGTCAAGAACGTGCCCCTCTGATCCGCGCGCTTTCCCCAAGCGGCTGTCCGGCCTAGAGTGCAAGGGACGCACCGGGTGCGTGTGCCCGATGTGAACTGCTGCACTGCATAGCCGGGCGAGGTGCGCATGGACTTCTCAACGCTGATCTTCATGGTTTTCATCGTCATGGCGCTTCAGCCGTTGCTGATGGGGCGCTGGTTCGCGGTGCGCCGGGCGCAGGCCATTCGCGGTATCGAGAAGGCGCATGGCGGCACGCGCGTGATCACGATGATCCATCGGCAGGAGCAGCGGCGCCTGTTCGGTTTCTCAGTCGCGCGGCACATCGATCTCGAGGATGCGCAGACGATCATTGCGGCGATCAAGGAAACGCCGGATACGGTTCCGATCGATCTCATCCTGCACACGCCGGGTGGTCTTGTGCTGGCCGCCATGCAAATTGCGCGCGCGGTCGAGGCGCATCCGGCGAAGGTGACCGTCTACGTTCCGGTCTATGCGATGTCCGGCGGCACGCTGATCGCGCTTGCGGCGGACGAAATCGTGCTCGGAGAATTTTCCGTGCTGGGTCCGATCGATCCGCAGATCCTCGGGTTGCCGGCCGCGAGCATCGTCAAAGCGCGCGATTCAAAGCCGGTGTCGGATGTCATGGACTTGACGCTGGTTCTCGCGGACGTCAGTGAAAAGGCGCTGGCGCAGGTAAAACGCGGTGCGGTCGAGCTGCTGACGCCGCGCCTCGATCAGGCGGCTGCGGAGGCGATTGCGGACAAGCTCGCGGGTGGGCATTGGACGCACGATTACGCGCTGACGGCCGAAGAGGCGAAGTCGCTCGGGCTGCCGGTCAAGGTTGGGATGCCGATCGACGTGATGGAGCTGATGAAGCTTTATCCGCAGCCGATCCAGCAGTCCGGTGTCGAGTTTCTGCCGATCGATCTTCCGCGCCGCGCCGGGCGATGAACCGATATTCGGCGCTAGCCTGCGGCGTGGATGGCATCCGCGGGGAGCGTGTCGATGGCGCCGAGTGCGAGACGGGCGACCGCCAATCCGGACGGCGATTTTTTCGCAGCAGTCTTGAGGCCGGCCAGCTCGCGGGCGACATCTGAAGGGGTTGCCGCGGGTCCGCCCGCCGGCAGATGCAACATGGCGATCGAGCAGGACAGAAGCGGGAAGCGCGTCACGATGTTGTCGCGGCCGGCGCATTCGAGATAGCCGCTCAGGCGCTGCTCGGGGGCATAAAGGCTCTCGGCGGCCGAGGCGAACTTCGCTCTGACCTCGATCAAACGTCTCTGGAGGTTTCTCACGGTATTGGAGCTGCCGCTGAAGAAGTCGTCGCCACCGATGTGGCCGAGGAACACGTCGCCGTCGTGTCCGAATTCGGCCCGCAGCAGCTCGGCAAACATGATGATCGCCCGGTCACCGACGTGAAAGCCGTAGACGTCGTTGAAGGGTTTGAAAAAGTTGAAGTCGAGGTAGCAGAAGGCGTGATCGACGCTGCGATCGGCGCAGGCGCGGCCGATGAAGTCCAGGATCGCATCATTCGCCGGGAGATGCGTCAGGGGGTTCTGGCTCTGGGCCTGCCGCAACCGGATCTGGCCGGCAAGGCGAAGCAGGGCGTTCGAGGTGACAAAGCCGGCGTAACGCATGTCGGTGGTGACGATGATGCCTTCGTCGATCGATTGCGTACACTGCTCGATCAGGCGTGTCGGGCATATCCTCGCATCGACCACCGGAAGGCGGACCAGGAAATCTCGGATGGTCAACGGACACGAAACGTTCTTCAGGAGGTCGCGTCCGAACGGCGATTGAATGATGCCACGCAGGTCGCGCTCGCGGATGATGCCGAGGGGCATGGCGCGGGAGTCGACAACGGGAAGAAAGCAACAGTCGGGCTGGCCTAGGAAGTAATCGACCACGAACTCGACACGGGTGCTGTCGGAAATGGATTCGAGCGGCGTGACCGCGTTTTCGGATTCGAGGCTCAGGGCGCCGCGGGGTGTGAGGCGGCGGTCGGGATTGTCTACGACTGACGCGTAGACGGGTTTAATGTCTGCGAGCTCGCAACTCGGGCGCGCGACGAGAAATCCTTGCGCGAGATCGCAGCCCGTTTCGCGGCAGGCTTGCAGCTCTTCCGGGCGCTCGACGCCTTCCGCGACGACCTTGGTGCCAAGGGTGTGCGCCAGCTCGACGACGCGGGCAACGAACAAGCGCTTGCGTCCGTCGCGCTCCAGGCCGTTGATGAAGAAGCGGTCGATCTTCACATAGTCGGGTTGCCATTCGTAAAGCGCCTGGAGCCCGGACAGGCCGGTGCCGAAATCATCGATCGCCAAGCGGAAGCCCTGATGGCGCAGTGTTTCGACGGCCCTCGGCAAGCCCAGTCCGTCGCAGGCCTCTCCGCCTTCTGTGATCTCGATGCAGACATCCGACGGCGCGAGCCCGGATTGGGCGAGCGAGGCAACAAGGGCGGGTAAGGTTTTCTGCAGCTCGGCGATCCGACGCCGATCGAGATTGAGAAACAGCAGCGCGTCGGTGGCATGTGGGGTGGCGCTTAGTTTTTGCGCGGCCTTGCCGGCGAGAAAATTGTCGACGTCGGCTCTCGTGCCGAGACGTTCGGCGAAGGCGAAGAACTCGGCGATCGACGAAAAGCCCAGAGCCGGCGTGTTGCGCGCCAAAGCCTCGAAGCCGTGGGCCGCGCCGGAGCGTATGTCGGTGATGGGCTGAAGGGCGATATCGAGCGTTGCCCGCACACGATCTAAGAAGATTTCCGGCCCCTTGCTGTCGAGGAGCAAAGGTGCAAACGCGCCAAACATTGATCACTCCGCCGTTCCGTTGGGGCACGTGTAGCAGCGGGACGTGAATTCGCGTTTAAGCGGACCGTCATCATACTGTCATAGGGAGACTGTCATGGGGTGTGCGCTATAGTGGGCTAATGCGCCTTGCAATTATCGTCGGGCGACGTTCAGGCACACCGTTGCAGATGGCCTCACACTCAACGAACTCAACATCAAAACCCATGTTGGCGAAAATTCTCTTGTAGAGGCCGCGAGACACTAACCACCACGTATAGCTGTGTTCAGGGTGGGGGCTGTCCCACGGGCTCGCTGTCTCTAGGAAAAGTCCTTCATTCGCAGTTGCGTATGTGAAGCTGATAATGACTGCCTCCTTTGCCAGAGAGGCAAAAACGCCGATAGCCGTTATAGGATCGGATAAGTGTTCGATGATGGCGCCCGCAATGACGACATCGAATTTTCTATTCCACAGAGTAAGTCGATCGATCGGTGCGTAAAGGACATCTACGTTGCTTTTGTACTCATGCCAGCCGAACCAAAACGAGCTTTTGAGGGTTACGAGCCAGGGATCCATGGTCGCTAGCCACGCGGCCTTGTTTGCGTAATGCAATGACGATCGAAACGGCAGGCTTTTCATGTCGATGGCCGAATACGCATCGGTGGCGGTGACGATGGCACCCCGCTTTTCGGCTTCAAAGGCGAGAAATCCAGAAGCTGTTCCCACGTCCAGAACGGTTTTTCCGCGGAGAGGGTAGTGCCCGATGTACTCGTCGAAACGACCGCGGATATCCCAGGGACCTGAAACTTCGGATCCATCCGGCAGTGTCATGGTGTGATAGAAGGTGCAGTTTTTCTTTTCTGGCTTGGCCCAAGGTTTTTCTGGCCGATACGGAAAGTATTCATTTTGAGGTGAAAGTTCTCGAACCTGCCGTCCCGACCAAGACCACATTTTGGTTGCCATGCCTTTAGCCCCAGCACTCTTTCGAGGGTTCAATCTAGCGCCGGAAGGTCAGTCGGCCAATCGTCTTTTTGCGGACTGTACTCCGTCGGACGGAATGCTGTCGCGGCCGGTTGCGAGCGGATTCGTGGCCTTGTCCCGATGTGCTTTCGATTGATGCTTCATGCTTGGGCGTCCGCATCCATTCTGAAGGCAAAGATGGACGCGCAACAGCCTGTGCCGACTTTTGTGCGTCGCCCTGTTCGCGGTGTTCGCTTTGTTCGCGAGTCGTTTCGGCCCGCCGGTGTGCCGGCAGGCGGAGCGAGCCTTGCAGTATAAAAGGAGTTTTTGGTAGCGGGAGGCGGACTCGAACCGCCGACCTAAGGATTATGAGACCTTCGCTCTAACCACCTGAGCTATCCCGCCAAAAACCGTGCGTCCCTGAGGGGAGGCCGATCAACCTCGCCGCGGACACCGATCGGGCCCGAAGCGAGCATGGTCTATATGAATCAGCGGGCCCGGCGTCAAGCGCCGCCCGCATGGTATCGTGATTTCATCTTGGCCGCCCGGTTCCTTGGGGGCGATCGGCCGTTTTTTACTCCGCCGCAATCGGATGCAGGCTGTGCTCGGCCTTCTTCTTGAAGCGCATCATCGTAAAGATGCCCCACGGACGCAGTGCCTTGCGCTCGCTCAGGGTGAGGTTGTCGCAGACCATGACGCGCGACTGATCGAACACGGAACGCCAGCCGATGATCTCGGCAAACGGCGCCATGCGCCGCTCGACCCAGCCGCGGACGCCCTCGGTCTGGCTGAAGTGGTTGACGAGTACGACCTCGCCACCGGGCTTGGTGACGCGGGCAAGCTCGCGCATGACCTTCTCAGGTTCGGGAACGACCGTCATGACGAACATGGCAGTCACGATGTCGAACGAGTTGTCGGGAAACTGGAGGTCACCGGCGTCCATCTCGTGCAGGCCGGTCACGTGATCGAGGCCCTCGTTGGCGACGCGCTCGCGCGCCTTGTCGAGCATGTCGGGCGAAAGGTCGATGCCGACGACCTCGAGGTGTCGGCCGTAGTCGCCGAGCGCCAAGCCCGTGCCGACGCCGACCTCGAGCACGCGGCCCCGATCGAGGCTCTTGTTGATCACCTGGGCGGCGCTTTTGCGGCCTTCGGTCGAGACGCGGCCGAACGTGTGATCGTAGATCGGTGCCCACCGGCGGTAGGCAACCTTGACGACATCCTCTTCGATGCGCCCGATACCGACGATGCGGCCGTTGGAGCGTTCAAGGTCTTCAACACGCAAACGCGGCTTCGTGTTGGGGTTCATATTTTGCACGCTCTCTCTCCCGACGAAGCCTGCTTGCCCGTGACACCGCACGGGCCTCGATCGACTTCGGATCCTTGCCTCGGCCGCCCTCAAGCGGACGATTCAAGACGTTCCATTTTATCGGCCTTCACGGCCTCCGCAATCCATCCGCCGCCCAAAACGCGGGCTTCCGTCGAGCCGTCGGCATAGAGAACGCAAGCCTGACCGGCCGCCGCTCCATGCTCGCCATCGCGCAGCGTCACCGTCACAGCTCCGTTGGCGCCCGTGGAAACGGTTGCCGGCTGAGGCGGTTGCGACGAGCGAATACGCGCGTAGACATCTGCTCCCGGGCCGGAAATGGCGTCTTCCAGGGTGCCATCGCCGAGCCAGTTGACGTTCCTAAGAATGAGAGTGCGGGTGTGCAAGAAGGCACGTGGTCCCACCACCACCTCGTTGCGCTTTGCATTGAGGCTCAGCACGTAGAGCGGATCGGCGGATGCGATCTTCAAGCCGCGACGCTGGCCAATGGTGTAGTTCACGATCCCTTCGTGCCGGCCGAGGCGGCGGCCGTCGATATGGACGATGTCGCCGGGGTGCAGAGCGCCGGGCTTCAGGCGTTCGATGACGTCGCTGTAGCGGCCCTTCTGGACGAAGCAGATGTCCTGGCTGTCCGACTTATCCGCGACGAGCAGGCCGAGATCATGGGCGATGGCGCGGACGTCGTCCTTCTGCATACCGCCCAACGGGAACCAAAGATGGGCCAGCTGCTCACGCGTGGTGGCGAACAGAAAGTAGCTCTGGTCACGATCGATGTCGCTGGCGCGGAACATGGCTGGGCCGTCGCGGCCCTGGCCGCGCTGAACATAATGACCGGTTGCCAGCAGATCGGCGCCGAGCTCGCGGGCGGTGCCGAGCAGATCGTGAAACTTGATCTTCTGATTGCAGGTGACGCAGGGGATGGGCGTTTCGCCGGCGACGTAGCTTTCGGCGAACGACTTCATGACTGCGTCCGAGAAGCGCTTCTCGTAGTCGAGGACATAGTGCGGGATGTTGAGCTTCTGGGCGACGCGGCGGGCGTCTTCGACGTCCTGGCCGGCGCAACAGGAGCCCTTGCGGCCAACGGCTTCGCCGTGGTCGTACAACTGCAGCGTAATCCCGATAACCTCGTGCCCAGACTGGGCGAGAAGGCCGGCTACGACTGAGGAGTCGACGCCGCCGGACATCGCCACGACCACGCGCTTTCGCTTGCCGTCTCCGATTGGGGTCTCAAGGGAAGGCGCTGACACGTTGGTATCTCGTTCAAAGGGGCGATTGTTCAATGGGCACAACTATATGGCTGCCCGAATTCTTGGCCGCCCGGCATTTTTTCGCGCGGCTCGGCAGGCCGCGGCCCCAAGTTTACGAGGCGCATGATAAGGGGCACTTCGGCTCCGGTGCAAGCCGGGATACAGCCATCTCTTACCAAGCGTGCCAAATTGTGGCGAAGCGTCAACCATAATGGCTGGGTTTGCGTGATTTCATACAGTGTTTTATGGTATGTTTACTCAATGGCTTAGGCCATGTTTAAGAGAATTAGGTTAGCTTGACGGCTGGTCAGTAGCAGTATCGAGTATCATGACCGAACATCAGATGAGAGCGCGCGTGCGCTATGTTATCGGCCCCGACGGTAGCCCGTTGACGGTCGCAGATCTCCCGCCCCGGGATACGAAGCGCTGGGTCATTCGCCGCAAGGCGGAGGTCGTGGCGGCCGTGCGCGGTGGCCTCCTCAGTATTGAAGAGGCTTGCGAGCGGTACAAGTTGACCGTGGACGAGTTTCTGTCCTGGCAGCGGTCAATCGACAAGCACGGGCTTCCGGGCCTTCGTGCCACGCGAATCCAGGATTACCGGAGCTAATCCGGTCGTCCTGACATAGCTTGTGCTTTTCGCCGGCTAACCCCGATTTGTCGGGGTGTCGCTGGCGCAAACAAGCGTGCGAAATGCTGCAGGGCGGCCCGCGAAGCCGTGTCCTTCGGCTATTTTGCTTTTTCTTTGTTTTTCTTCGTCGCTTTGGTGTCGACGACCTGTTCGGCAGTCCAACCTGCCGTGACGGGAGACTTGCCGCATCCCTCCTCATCTCCGGACCAGCGTTCGACGTCCTGCTTGAGGCGCGAGGCCAGGGGTTCGGGGAGACGCACGTTCTCAATCTCGACCTTGGTTTTGCCTTCCGACGGGGCGATGGCGATCCGGTAGGCCCGGATCGAGCGCGGGTCGGCGGCTTCGGCATCGCGGGTCAGGATCTTGATCTCCGAGTTGCCTCCCTTGGACGCCGGCTCGGCATCCGCGTGATAGATATATTCAGCCTTTAAAGGCCCGGCGGCACCGAACCAGCAGGTGAGCACGCCGCGTGCGATGCGCGTGTAGACCTCGGTGGGGGTGCCGA
>OFDC01000442.1_pt1 | contig 32011 bp, 28 predicted proteins | sample 1520941 | NCBI WGS metagenome assembly OFDC01 (sample SAMEA94258168, study PRJEB24077) | hot springs metagenome | biome: Aquatic biome; feature: Water | place: India | collected 2012-12-06 | depth 5 m | reverse complement strand
CTTTTTCACGGCGCACCGCTTCGCGCTCAATTTTCAATTGAATCAAGCGTCTATCTAGTTTGTCCATCACTTCCGGTTTAGAGTCGATTTCCATTTTGATGCGGCTAGCTGCCTCATCAATCAAGTCAATCGCTTTGTCCGGCAAGAAACGGTCAGTGATATAACGATGGGATAATTCTGCCGCCGCCACTATGGCAGGGTCGGTAATCTCTACACCATGGTGCAACTCGTATTTCTCTTGGAGACCGCGCAAAATCGCAATCGTCGCTTCCACACTCGGCTCATCCACCAACACTTTTTGGAAACGGCGTTCCAGCGCCGCATCTTTTTCAATATATTTACGGTATTCGTCTAAGGTGGTCGCGCCTACGCAGTGTAATTCGCCTCTAGCTAGGGCTGGTTTGAGCATATTGCCTGCGTCCATGGCACCTTCAGCTTTACCTGCACCGACCATGGTGTGAATTTCATCAATAAACACAATGGTTTGGCCTTCATCCTGCGCCAATTCTTTGAGTACAGATTTCAAACGTTCTTCAAATTCACCACGGTATTTGGCCCCTGCCAATAGCGCAGCCATATCCAAGGACAATACCTTTTTGTTTTTGAGTGAATCTGGCACCTCGCCATTGACGATACGCTGTGCCAAGCCTTCTACAATTGCGGTTTTACCCACACCAGGTTCACCAATCAATACTGGATTATTTTTGGTACGGCGTTGCAGGACTTGAATGGCACGACGAATCTCGTCATCGCGTCCAATCACAGGGTCAAGCTTACCCATGCGGGCACGCTCAGTCAGGTCCAAGGTGTATTTTTTCAGCGCTTCACGTTGACCTTCAGCCTCTTGACTATCGACATGGTGATCGCCACGCACAGTTTGTATAGCCGCTTCTAAAGCCGCTTTAGTCAAACCGTTATTTTTGAGCAATTTACCTGTTTCGCCCTTGTCTTCTGCCAATGCCAGCAAAAACATCTCACTGGCAATATAAGTATCATTGCGCTTCTGCGCGTGCTTATCGGTGACGTTCAGCAAGTTATTTAAATCGCGTGAAATCGCAATCTCACCATTACTTTCCGTGGCTTTAGGTAAATTGTTAATCGCTTGGTTTAAGGCTGCTTTAAGCGAGTTGACCTGCACACCGGCACGCGCCAATAGCGCACTGGTACTAGCATCATCTTGATTAAGCATGGCAAGCAAAAGATGCTGTGCCTCTATAGTTGGGTTATCGGCGCCCAGAGCAATGCTTTGCGCATCTGCCAGCGCTTGTTGAAACTTAGTGGTTAATTTATCGAAACGCATTTACCGCCTCCTATTATCTTTGTCTGATATGAAGATGGGGGACGTTTTTACGTTTTCAATATGTCAACATTGGCAGTAGGGTTAATCCATGTTGCTGACCATTACAAACCAAGTATGGCCGCTGTTGAGTCACCACTAGAGTGGGGTAATCCAGTTTTTGCGGGCTGCTTAGTAAGGGCTTAGCCGTTTGCCATGTTTTGCCTTCATCATCGGATTGCATGCCCCAAATATTATATTGGCCTTCTTTGATTTCACGCCACACCACCCAGACTTGTTTGCCTAAACTGACAATTGCGGGGTGCCCTGCTTGTTTAGCGTTATCGCCGAACTTTTTGGGTGGAGAAGATACCCAGGCTTCGCCGTCCATCCGGCTGTAATACAAGCCAGGGGCTTTGTCGTTACCATCAAAATACGCCATGTGATACCCCCACCATTCAGCGCCCTCGCCGCCACTGGCCAGTGCAGCACCATGGTGAGGACAGCCATCGATTTGCCAATGGCCAAACGTAGCGCGATGAGGTTTCACTGCTTGTTTATTCGCAGGAATCTCGGCCAGCATATGGTCGCGCTCACTACCCTCAAATACATGACGCCACATGGCGACCACAGTCCCATCCGGCTTATGCGCTGTGGCAATACGGCAACATTCACAACTGTTATCCGCCAATTTTTGCTCCGGCTGGAATGAAGCACCCTTATCCGTTGAAACTGCATAATAAATGGCAGCACCATCGTAAGGCTTACCAGCAGCTTTGGCCTTGATCAAATCGCGTTTGTCCACCCATGTCACCGTAATGTTTCCATTGGGCGCTACGTGCAAAGCATCAAAGCGATGGGTAATCTCGGCACGGTCTTGATGCACGATAATGGGTTTATCAAACTGCTTGCCCTGATTGATAGAGCGCGCAAACCAGATATAGCCTGCGTAGGGTGCTTTGAGCGATTCGGTCCAAGTCAAATAAACGAATCCTTCAGGAGAAATCGCAATTTTGGGTCTGGCCTCACCGTCCGCGGCCACCTTCATGGCCACTGTGTTGACTCTAACAGCGGATGAAAATGTTTTACCTAAATCATGGCTTTTATCTACCCAAATAAGGCCGTTTTTCACACTTGCACGCCATAGCTGACCTTGCCCATCAATGGCCACACTAATCGCCAGGTGGTTGGCTTGGTATTGGGTGTGCGCCTCATGCGCGTAAACTGCTAGTGAAAACAGGCTGAAAATCAGCGCCAATGCTGGAATTAGGATTAATTTTTTCATGCTCAATATAGTACCTCATTTCATGCTGCTTTTTGAATCGAGGCTTTGCGACTAGGCACGGCATTTTTATCAAAAAAACGCTAAAGTTTTGCCCGTATTCAGCCGATACACAACTATAACCAGCATGGACATAGAGGTATCAAGGCATCGAACGATGGGTGCCTTGTTGTGTGTAAATTAACGGGGCAATTTAACCAGTGCAGCATTCTAAAAAAATTCAGTCTTTAGAGGTCAAAGCAAAAGCTTCCGAAGCTGACTTGCTATTGCCTGAGCCGCCAGCACTAGAGGTGCAATTGCCAGATGCTTGGCAATTGCTGGATGCTTTGCAAGAAGTCGCCGTGATGACCTTGAATGATGATGGCGAGGTAAGTTATGCCAACCCGTTTGCACGTAGCATTTTTAATATAGATGCGCCTAAAATAAAATCGCGCAAACACAAGCCCTCCAAATCTATCTTGCAACATCTGCAAGAAAGGCTACAAGAACAACTCTCGGAATTTACGCTGCAGTACGCAGTGGATAGCCAAATGCGCACACTCAAAGTGTATGCAATGGATTTAATGAATCAAAAAACGCATCAGCAATTGTTGTATATGTTTGATACCACCAGTCAGATATTGTCTGAAATCAAACTCAGAGAAACTGAGGCATTGCTACAAGCGCTGATTGATACCAGCCCCGATTACATCTGTATTAAGGATGGCAACAACCGTTGGTTGAAAGCCAACCAAAAATTGCTCAGCCTATTTCAAATTGATGCAGCTAGTTATTCACATCAGAGCAATCTGGACTTAGCCACAACAATACATCCAGTCTTCAACAACGCATTTCAGTATTCTGAAAAGTCTGACGAAACGACGTGGCGCACCCAAAAGGCCTACCGTAACGAAGAGATTATTTATCTGCCACAAGGCACCGAAAAAACCTTAGATGTGAGCAAAATCGCTACTTTCAATAGCGATGCGTCACGTCAGCATTTGGTGATGTATGCGCAAGACATCAGTGAGCAGAAATTTATTGAGAAACAATTGCAAAATCGTAGCGCCATACTAGATGCGCTCATTTCTTGCGATTGGCTGCTTCATTCTTCCGACTCTTGGCATGCTGTGGCTAAAACAGTATTGCAACAATCTTGTTTGGCACTGCGATTTACACGCGCTGCGATTTTAAAAAACCTAAAAAACGCAGAAGAAAAAGCCACCCATTCCAAACTGCTGTACCAATGGGCCACTGCAGGCTTTACCGTACCCGTCAACAATTTGGAAGCGATTAACTTTGATGATCCTCAGTTGATTCGCTGGAAAGAAATTTTACAAAAAGGGAATCCCGTATTTAGCGAGATTGCTGACCTGCCGGCAGGTGAACGTCAATTGCTTAAACAACATGACACCACTTGCATCGCCATTGTGCCGTTGTTTGTGGAAAACGCATGGTGGGGCAATATTGTGATTGAACGTTGTTACGATACCGATAAAACCAGCTCACAGGAGCTTGGATCCCTCATGGCCATTGGCCGCTCATTAAGTGTAGCCATTCAACGCGAGCATGCCAGACGCAATTTGAATCTGGCCAAAATTGCCTTCGATAGCGCGAGTGAGGGCATCATGATTATTGATACCAACGGTTGCATTATCGGTATCAACAAAGGGTTTAGTGATATTACCGGCTACAGCGAAGAAGAAATTTTGGGCGCCACACCCATCGTATTCCAGCAAGGCTCGCATGCATTATGGAAGAGCTTATCCAGTGAGGGTAAATGGTGTGGTGAGGTGATTAACCATCGTAAAAATGGTGAGCAGTACCATGAGTGGCTGACCATTACGGTAGTGAAAAATCATGAGCATCAAATCACCAATTACGTGGGTGTATTTGCCGATGTTACCGAAGTGAAACAATCGCAAAACAAACTGTATGAGTTGGTCAACCATGACCCGCTGACAGGCTTGCCTAATCGCCGACTCATCAATGAGCTACTAGAACACGCCATCAAACGTGCCGAGCGTGAAGAGCGCCAGATTGCCATCTTATTTATTGACCTAGACCGTTTCAAAGCGATAAATGATAGCTTGGGCCACCCGGTAGGCGATAAGTTGCTGTTTGAAGTCTCCCGCCGTATCAAGCAATCCATTCGCGAGAGTGACGTGGTGGGCCGTTTAGGTGGCGATGAGTTTATTGTGATGATGGATAACTTACACGATGTAGAAGATGCGGCAAACAAGGCCAAAAAAATTCTGCACGCTTTGCAGTCTGAATTCATGATTGATAACAAAGAGTTATTCATCAGTGCCAGTATTGGTATCTCCATGTATCCGGGCGATGGTAAAGATGTCGACAGCATCATCAAAGCAGCGGACATTGCCATGTATCAAGTGAAAAACATGGGCAAAAACAATTACTGCCACTACACCAAAAAGCACAGCGCGGACGTGTTGGAGCGCTTTAATCTCGAGAACCAGTTACGCCGCGCCCTGGATAGACAACAGTTTGAGGTGTATTACCAACCGCAAGTCTCGTTGCAAACCGGCAAAATTATTGGCGCAGAGGCTCTCGTGCGCTGGAATCACCCGGAATACGGCATTGTGTCGCCCGCCAAATTTATTCCTCTAGCCGAAGAGACAGGGATTATTTTACAAATTGGTGAATGGGTGCTGACGCAAGCGGCCTTGCGTGCCAAAGAGTGGATAACCCCCGGTAATGCGCTAAAACGTGTCGCCGTGAACGTGTCTGGCATTCAAATTATGCAGAGTAATTTTGCCGACACCGTCTATGGCGTGTTGATTGAAACCGATTGCACGCCTTCTATGCTGGAACTGGAAATCACCGAAAGTACAGTCATGCAGAATACCGAGCACGTGATTAGCACGTTTGACCGCATCAAGAGTTTGGGTGTGCGCCTTGCCATTGACGACTTTGGTACTGGCTACTCCTCACTCTCCAACCTGAAACGTCTACCTTTAGACAAGCTGAAGATTGACCGGTCGTTTGTGCGTGATTTACCGGACGATTTAGACGATGCTGCCATTGCCAGTGCCATCTACGCCATGGCCAATAGCCTTGGTTTCTCAGTAATAGCAGAAGGCGTGGAAACCTTAGAACAAGAGCAATTTTTAAAACAGATGGGGTGTGTGGAGGCACAAGGCTATCTCTATAGCAAACCCGTCACTGCCGAAGAATTTTTAACACTGATACAACACAATACAGAAGAAGAAGGAAGTTATCATGTCCACTAACACTTGCACGATTGATGTGAATCAGTTGCGAGTTGGATTATATATCCACCTAGATTTAGGCTGGATGGATCATCCGTTTACGCTTAGCAACTTTAAACTAAACGATGAAGACCAAATAAAAAAGATCAAAAAAATTGGTTTAAAAACATTACGTTATGACCCAAAACGTAGTGATTGTGCGCCATTACCAGAGATTAAACCTAAGCTTTCGGTTGTGCAAAATAAGGTTGAAGAGTTGCTGGGATTGGAGGCAGATGCCGTAGTAGCCAGCATCACCGAAGCCGCATCCACCGGGGTCGCAGAAGAAATTGCACCTGTCGTCGATATGAAGCAACTGCGCTGTAAGCAGTTACATCACGCTATTGATGAAAGTGAGAAAAAGTTTGTTATCGCCAGTGATACCGTAAAAAACATCCAACGCAATATCCAAACATCGCCTAAAGCCTGCCTAGAACAAGCCACTCTGTTGGTTGACGGGATTGTGAACAGCGCACTATCCGAAGGAGATATTGCCATTCATGCACTCAATGGCAATCGCTCTAGCGATGCGCACTATCAACATGCGTTGAACGTGACTGTAATTGCGATGATATTGGCGAAATCCATTCAAATGTCGAAAGAGGACGCACAGCTATTAGGTTTATCTACCATTTTGCATGACATTGGTAAAGCCAAAATCAGTGACAAAATTTTGCTGAAAAAAGAAAAGCTGACCCATGCAGAGTTGATACATTATCAACAACATTCAGAACTTGGCGCGCAGATGATTAAAGATCTAGGCTTGCCCGGCAGAATGGCAAGAATTGTTATGCAGCACCATGAGTTTGCAGATGGCACTGGCTACCCTGCAGGATTAAAAACCGAGCAAACCGACCCGTTGGCACGTATTATCGTGCTGGCCAATAATTACGATAAGCTATGCAATCCTGTCAACATTGCTGAAGCAAAAACACCTTATGAGTCACTGGCTTATATGTTTGCGCACCAACGATCTAAGTTTGATGAACACCTGCTCAAACGACTGATTAAATCACTTGGTGTGTATCCACCTGGTAGTATCGTTAAGCTTTCAAACGAGCAGTATGCGACTGTAATTTCGGTCAACCCCAACCACCCGCTGAAACCTTACGTCAAGCTACTGCAAAAAACAGAAGATTCTGAGGGCCAGATTGTGGACTTGCGAGATGAGAAAAACCTCAACATTATTGCTTGCTTAAAACCCGCTCAAATTCCATCCGAGGTATTGAAGCATTTAAACCCGCGCAAAAAAGTAAGTTACTTTATCGATCAGGAACACGCAGTGGCATAAAAAAAGGATGCATGTGCATCCTTTTTTATTTGTATTAACTCATATTAATAATCAAACTTTAACTGTATATAGCCCGTACGCTGTGGGTAGGGGTGAAATACAAAAGCCTTGTAGTTGTTCAAATTATCAACCCCTACGCTGGCTGTGAATTTATCTGCAAATTTATAGTTGGCTTTCACATCCACAAAAAAGAATTTACTCGTGCCGCCAAAGGTGTCTGGATTAGCGTCACTATTATCCAGCGTATTGTATTGACGCCCACTGTAACGCGCCGCCAATGTATACGTAAGATAGCTACCCTGATGATACGTGGTCACCACTTTATACTGCTGTTTTGGAATTCGCACAGGTCGATTGCCCTGCGTTGCAGGGTTTAAGCTATTTTCCAGAATCTCGGCATCGGTAAACGTGGCATTAGCCAAAATATCCAAGCCATGTATCGCCACATTTTCCCAGATAGTGGATAGCTCAATACCGTTGGTGCGCACATGGTCTATGTTTTGTATAAATGAGCATGTAGTCACTCCACAAGTACCATTGCCAAATGGAATAGCTCCACCTGTGCCAACCGTTTGGCTGATTAAGGCATCGTACTTGCTCTCATGAAACAAACTGGCTCTAAGCAAGCCATTGGCAAATCGGCGTTCCGCTGTCAATTCGGCAGAAATCACTTCTTCTGGCTTTAAGCTCGGGTTGTTTTCAACAATGGTGGCGCCCTGGCTCAATTGTTGATACAACTCACTCACGGTTGGAAAGCGAAACGCCTGCCCTGCTGCTGCTCTAAAACCCCAGGCCGGTTCTGGCTCGTAGCTCAAGGAAACTTTAGGGGAGAACTTGGTTTCTGACAGTGTTTGATAGTTTGCAGTGCTTACAGCAGTGCGATTTTGTCCGTTACTGGCTTCCCAATATTCGGTGCGCCCGCCCAATGTCAGTGCCCAAGCAGGACTCATTTGCCATTTATCTTGTACATATAAGGCCTGTGTTTTGGTTTCTCCTTGTGAGCTGCCAAAAAACGTTGTCTTTACCCCTTTTGACCAATCCGCTGTGTTAAAAGTGGAGCTCTCAAGTTGGTAGGCATCCACATGGTAGCCCACATCAATCACATGCTGATCGTTATTACCGTCGATTGGCCGCAAGGTGGCGCGCGCATCAAACACGGTCCAGCCTGTGCCAGCCAAATCAGTGATACGTCCAATGCGATTAGTGTATGGGTTACCTGCTGTGGTGGTGCCTGTCGCCGAGACATTCGATGCGCTATTTTTATCTTTTTGATAATCATAATCCGATAAGGTCAGTTGCCAATCAAAGAAGCCTTTGGTATTAGATTTAACATCCAATGCTTGCATCACATGCAAGGCCCCTGATTCAGCTGGATTATTAAATCCGCCAACATCATAGTTTTGGCCATCCAAGGTCACACGTCCGTTATATACTGGGTTGCCAGCCGCATCTTTGATGTAACTCTCTACATCCAAACGGCTATTCAAATCCCACATACCCAAACTATAAGTTGCTTTGACTTCCGGCGTCAGGTCATAGGCCAATTTAACCTTGGCGTTGATTTGTTCGCTTTTGTCCAAACCCGTCGCCCCAAAAATCACGCGGTTAGTCCCGGTCTGGTCACGGTCTCGATACGCTCCTGTCACCACCGTTCTGGCACCCGCGGCGATGCCTAGCGCTGTGGCATTAGCAAACTGCATTGGCTGGCTCTCGCTTTCTAATCTATCTACGCTGAATAGAAAACTTAAGTCGTTGACCTTATTGCCGATTGAGGCACTCTGGTGATTGCCGTTGAATGTTTTATCGGTGCCATATAACTCAAACTGTTGCATAAAGTTTTGCACATTGGCATGCGACTCAAGCTTTGTTGGCATTTTGGTATTGAGGTTTACCACTCCACCAAACGAATTACCAGCATACTGCGCAGAAAATGGCCCATACAAAATGCTCACGCTTTCAATTTCTTCAGGGCTGACAAATCCCCAGCGCGGCGGAAAACTAAACGAGTTGCCCAATAAGTTGGAAAGCAAAATGCCATCTGCATACAACATGGTTTGCGCACTGGATAATGTGCCTGTGGTTCGTGTGGCAATAGGTCCATTGCGGTCACCAATGTAGCGCTCACGTACTTGAAAGCTGGGTAAATACTTAAGCGTCTGCATCGATGTGGTCGCATTGACCGTGTCTTGAATTTGTTGTTTGTTATAAGTTTCTACTGTTGCAGGATAACGAATAATACGGCTATCCAAGATTGGGGCTGTCACCGTAATATCATCGAGCTCAATAGTCTCGTTGTGATCGGCATGCGCAAGCATCGGAGACACCGACAGCATTGCCACTAAGATTGGTTTGTTAAACATAAGGTACTCCAAATAAATAAAACCGCCCACATACAAAATGGGGCAAACATGTTTTTATGATTTAGAGTGAAGCAGGCGGAGCACGTGAGAGATGCGCCGTTTGAACAGTGTGTGAAGTAAACGGTGCTAGATAGTGAAAGGCCTGTGCATCGGCAATGGCTTCTAAATAGAGCGCAAATGCCAGGTTACGCATAGGCATATCAATATCAGCTACGCCCGCATGGCAGAACGGGCAATGTGTCATATGCTGGCTAATCGATTTGGATTGCTGATCGGGCTTGATATCAAAGCTGGCTTGGATTTGCTTGCCTTGTGTGGTCACCACTTGTATATAAAGCTTTTTGCCACCCGTGCCGCAAATTTCCTGCATAAAGCTGGCCTGGCTGCCTTGCCCTGCCAAGGCATGGGAAACGCTGGGCGCCAGAGATGCAAACATCATCGCGACAAGGGCGATACGGTGCATCCAGCGGAATAATTTTTGTGGCAACATACGCGCATTTTAGCTCTAGTCGCGTAGAATTCAAAGTTAGAACTTTTTGTAATGGAAAAATGATGGCTGTTGGCAGTTTGCTCGCACTTTTAGACGATATTGCAACGATTTTGGACGACGTTTCCGTCATGACCCAAGTGGCAGCAAAGAAAACAGCTGGCGTACTGGGCGATGACTTAGCACTAAACGCTCAGCAAGTCTCCGGCGTTGCAGCAGAGCGCGAATTACCAGTGGTCTGGGCAGTAGCCAAAGGCTCATTTATCAACAAACTGATTTTGGTACCAACTGCCTTATTACTGAGCTATCTCTCAGCCAAATTTGGTATTCATTGGCTCATCCCAACGCTGCTGATGATAGGCGGTGCATTTTTATGTTTTGAAGGCTTTGAGAAAATTGTGCATAAATTTCTTCACAAGCATGAGGACGAGGCGCATCAAGCAGAGCTTGCCAACGCCGTCAAAGATGCCAAAGTAGATTTAGTGGCGCTGGAAAAAGAAAAAATCAAAGGTGCCATCACCACCGATTTTATTCTATCCGCCGAAATTATTGTGATCGCGCTGGGTACAGTAGCCGCGGCTTCGTTTAGCCAACAAATCACTGTGGTATCTGCCATTGCCCTCATCATGACAGTAGGCGTATATGGTCTGGTAGCAGGTATCGTCAAAATGGACGACGCTGGATTGCACCTGATGTTGAAACAAGGCACCAGCGTTTGGCGACAAATTCAACGCAAAGTGGGCCAAAAGCTATTGGCATTCGCCCCAATACTCATGCGATTATTAAGCGTGTTAGGCACAGCGGCCATGTTTCTGGTGGGCGGTAGTATCATCAGTCACGGTATCCCGGCCTTGCATCACCTGAGTGAACATTTAACACACAGCTTAGCCACGTTACCCACAGTAGGCAGCGCATTAAGCATGCTAGGGAGCATTATCGTGGACGGACTTATTGGTTTAGCGGTAGGTGCGATTTGCGTTTTGGTGTTTGAGTTGGGTAAAAAGCTAATGCCTAAAAAGGCTTAATGCTAGTTGGCTTTGCGACGAGCAACCATGCCAATTCCTAATAAGCCTATTGCAAGCATGCTTAAGTTGGAAGGTTCGGGTACTTGAGAAACAATCAAAGGTTGTTTGGGTTCAATAATATAGGGCAAGTTAACCTCTGAAGTGTAAATTGGAATACCAACATAACCAGCATCAAGCACTGCTCCAGAAGCTATATTAATCATCGGACTTGTCAGCTCTATTAGAGGTGCAATTAAACTAATATTTGAATTGATATTGAGTGCGCCTAGAGAGGTCAGCTTTATAGAGATATCATTTCTCAAAGTTCCGCTATCAAACGAAAAATCACCATCACAACTTGCATGATAGCCATTCTCCTGAGACACCACCAAACTTGATGTGCAGGTAAAACTGAGCGTTTCAACAGATGCAGATGCAATAACAGGAGATATTGCCGCAACGACAAGACTCACAAATTTGGAAATGGTTTTCATGACATGAGACTTTAGTGACAAAACAGTCTCAAATATTAGCTAAGCAACGCACGTGGAACCATGCGCTAATCAGACTACGATTCGTATTTAACTGTCACAAAACCGTCAACTAATAGTCGTCATCAGTAAAGCGCTGTTCCAAAAACGGGAACGCATCATTGTGATACCCGCGCACCTCCCAAAAACCGGGGCGGTCAAACTCATGCAGTTCAATGCTTTTGAGCCATTTTGCGCTTTTCCATGCATAACGTTTAGGCACCACCATGCGCACGGGGCCACCATGTTCAGCCGTGAGCGATTTACCAAACACGCTATGCGCAATCACCACGTCATCATCCAGCAATGCGTCTAGCGGCAGATTTGTGGTGTAGCCATCAAAGCTATGCAAGGTGACAAACTTGGCATTGGGCAGCGGATTGGCCTGCATCAGCAGTTCTCTGGCAGATACGCCTTCCCAGTCCATATCTAGCTGGCTCCAGCGCGTCACACAATGAAAATCGGAAATGTCTTTGATTTGGGGTAGATTACGGAAATCCATCCACTTCAAATTTAGCTCATGCTCCACCAGCCCATACACACGTAAAGACCAGTTAGTGGTATTGACGTTGGGACGTATGCCCAAGTCTAATACGGGGAAGTTTGTAACTTGTTTTTGACCGTTGGGAATACGTTCGTTGATATTGGCTTTGCCAGCTTTTGCTCCCAGCAACCTTGCCTTTTGCGCAATCGCAATCTTACCCTCAATCAACTTTTTCCAATCCGGCATATCACCCCACAACGCACTTGCTTGCGTTATTCTTGATTATTGATTTACTCGTTTAGGCTGTTTAAAGCTATCCAACAACAACAGCCCAACGCCCACACAGATTGCGCTATCGGCCACATTAAATGCAGGCCATGCATATTGCTGGTAATAAAAATACAGGAAATCGACCACATAGCCCAATGTAATGCGATCGTACAAATTACCTAGCGCGCCACCTAATACTAAGGCAAGCCCCCAACAAAAAAGTTTGTTGTTTGAGTGTTTTTTTAATAGATACACAATCACAATCGAAGCGACGGTGGCCATGGTGGTAAAAAACCATTTCTGCCAACCGCCAGCATCTGCCAAAAAGCTGAAGGCAGCACCTGTGTTGTGATAGCGCACCAAATCAAAAAAGCCTGTGACACGCAAATGCTCACCATAGGTGAACGCTTGTTGCACCAAATGTTTGGTGTATAAATCCAGCGCCACAATCACCGCACTAATGCTAAGCCACTTATGCATATTGGCGTGCTTGGGTGTTGCCGGTGATATTGCTCACACAACGTCCACAGAGGGTGGGATGCTCGGCATGCACGCCTACATCCGCCACATAGTGCCAGCAACGTTCACATTTGGCGTGCTGACTAGGCTTCACCAGAATTTTCTGCTCAGCATCGCTCGCCACTTTGTACACCTTGGCAGCAGAAGTAATCGTCACAAAGCGTAAATCGTCATTTAAACTGGTTAACGCATCAAAGTCATTTGCAGGGACATAAAATTCCAACTCAGCTTGCAATGATGAACCCACCTGCCCTTCGCCGCGTAGCACTTCTATTTCTTTGGCGGCTTGCGCACGTAATGCACGAACGGCCTCCCATTTGGCTTTCAAGTTGGCATACTCAGCATGCTCAGCCACACTGACCACATCACCAGCATCTGCCCAGCTATGTAACACTACAAAATCCTCAGAATTCGGCGTTAATGTTTGCCAGATTTCTTCCGCGGTGTAACTTAAAATCGGCGCCATTAAACCTGCCAACACCTGCGTAATTTTGAGCAACACCGTTTGCGCTGCTCGGCGATCGTGCGAATTTTCAGCATTGGTATATAGACGGTCTTTCAGAATATCTAAATAAAACGCACCCAAATCCTCTGAACAGAAATGTTGCAAGGCCTGCGCCACGCGGTGCAATTCATACACCTCATAGGCTTGATGACATGTTTTGGATAAATCACTCAACATGCCCAAGGCATAACGGTCAATTTCCAACAACTGCTCGTAAGGCACTGATTGTGTCTTAGCATCAAAATCCGCCACGTTGGCCAATAAAAAGCGCAAGGTATTGCGAATTTTGCGGTAGCTATCTGCCACTCGTTTTAGGATTTCATCCGAAATGGTCAATTCACCGGAGTAATCGGTAGATGCCACCCATAAGCGCAAAATATCTGCGCCATAGGTATCCATCACTTTTTGTGGTGCTACCACATTACCCTTGGATTTACTCATTTTATGGCCAGCGCCATCCACCACAAACCCATGGGTGAGCAAGGCATCGTATGGCGCGCGACCATCAATCGCACACCCTGTGAGTAATGAGCTTTGGAACCAACCGCGATGTTGGTCTGAGCCTTCCAAATACAAATCAGCTGGATGCTGCAATTCTGGGCGGCGCTTTAACACCGCGGCATGGGTGGCACCTGAGTCAAACCACACATCCAACGTATCGGTGACTTTTTTGTATTGCTCAGCATTTTCTGGCGCATGTTTGGCTAGAAAGGCAGCGCCATCTAAGCTAAACCAAGCTTCTACACCGGTTTGTTCGGTTAATAAGGCGGCTTGCTCTAACAACTCAACTGTTTTTGGGTGTGGCTCGCCAGTTTCTTTATGCACAAACAGCGGCATCGGCACGCCCCAGTTACGTTGGCGTGACACACACCAATCTGGGCGATTTTTAACCATTGCCTCTAAACGTGCGCGACCCCAGCTTGGGAAAAATTCTGTCGCATCCACCGCTTTGTTAGCGTGTTCACGCAAGGCTACTCCGCTAGCATCTTGGCTGTTCATCCCAATAAACCATTGGTGTGTGGCCAATTGCATCAGTGGCGTTTTGTGGCGCCAGCAGTGTGGAAAGCTATGATTTAAACGTGCACTGACTAACAAAGTGCCATTTTCTTGCATCTTCGCCAAAATCACCTTGTTGGCATCTTGACGGCTCAAGCCACGAATCTCAGCAAACTCTACCAACTCACTGCTAAAGAACTTGCCATCACCCCCAATCAACACACGTGGCTTCTCATTAGGAAAATTAGCGCGCATCACCAGCCAGTCATCATTACCATGAGCAGCGGCGGTATGTACCAAGCCAGTACCAGCATCGGTGGTCACATGCTCACCAGTGATGACGGGTACTTGGCGGCTATCGAACGGATGCTGAAGCATTAAGCCTTTCAGTGCCCCGCCTGTGCAGCTTCCGAGCGCTTGCGAACTCTCTTCGCCATAACGCTTGAGTGTGGCTTCTACTAACTCATGCACTAATACCAACAAGCCTTTGCTCGTTTGCACCAAGTCATAGGTCAATTCTGGGTGCACACTGACCGCTTGGTTGGCTGGCAATGTCCAAGGTGTGGTTGTCCAAATGACTGCATACGCATCATCTTTAACTTCCACACCAAACGCTTTGCTTAATGCAGCGCTATCCACCACTTTAAACCCCACATCAATCGCTGGGGAGTTCACATCTTCATACTCAACTTCCGCCTCTGCCAACGCAGAGCCACAATCCACGCACCAATGAACTGGCTTACTGCCTTGATATAGATAGCCATTTTTATAGATGTCGCCCAAAGCACGCATGATGTCGGCTTCGGTCTTAAAGTCCATAGTCAGGTATGGATTGTCCCAATCGCCCAACACGCCTAAGCGGATAAAGTCTTTCTTTTGTTTTTCCACTTGCTCCGCAGCGTAAGCGCGGCATAACTCACGAAATTTGGCGGGTTCGATATGTTTGCCATGCGTTTTTTCCACCACCAACTCAATCGGCAGTCCATGGCAATCCCAACCCGGCACATATGGCGCATCAAAACCGCTCATGGTTTTAGATTTAACGATGATGTCCTTCAGAATTTTATTGACCGCATGGCCGATATGAATATCGCCATTGGCATATGGAGGGCCATCATGCAGAATGAATTTTTTTGCGCCCTTGCGTGCGGCACGAATTTTTTGATACAGCTTTTTTTCCTGCCACTGTGCCAGCCATGCGGGTTCGCGTTTGGCCAAGTCTCCACGCATCGGGAAGCTGGTTTCAGGTAAATTTAGTGGGTATTTATTTTCTTCACTCATTCAAAATCTCAAAACTCTCTCTTTTCGTCATTCCCGCGTAGGCGGGAATCCAGTTCAGGTGGCAATTAGCCTAGATTCCCGCCTACGCGGGAATGACGGTACTAAAAAATTTTCTTGCAGTCACTACATCATCTGCAATTTGCGCTTTGAGCGCATCTAAACTCTCAAATTTCATTTCATCACGGACTTTATGGAAAAACTGTACATGTACGTGCTGGTCATATAAATTTCCATTAAAATCAAACACATACACTTCCAACATCAACTTTGGCACGCCTGCGATGGTAGGCCTCACGCCCAAATTGGCCACGCCATTCAAACCGTTCAATTTTACCGCATAAACACCGGTTAATGCAGGCCGTTCATGACGCATATGCACATTCGCAGTGGGATATCCTAATTGGCGACCACGCTTGGCGCCATGCACCACTTTACCGCTAATGCTGTATGGTCTACCCAACAATGATTGAGCACGGATTAAATCACCCGCTGCCAATGCCTCACGTACTAAAGTGCTCGAAACACGCTCGCCAGCCACTTCAACCGGCGGAAAATCAATCAGTTGGAAACCATTATCAATAAAGCTTTGCGTAGTGCCCTGCCGTTTGGCACCAAAACAAAAGTCACCACCCACCAAAATCGTATTAGCATTGAGATCATGGCGTAAAACATCCTGCATAAATGCTTGTGCGGTAATGGATGCAAATGCCTGATTAAAGCGACATATAAACACTTTTTCTACACCTACTTCATCAAAACACTCAAGCTTTTCGCGCATCGATGACAACCGTGCCGGTGCATTTTGCGGCGTAAAAAACTCTCTAGGATGAGGTTCAAACGTCATCACGGCAGGCGTGATTTGATATTGACGTGCTGTTTCAACCAACTTAGCCAACAGCGCCTGATGGCCTAAATGCAGCCCATCAAAGTTGCCTATAGCCAAAGCCAATGGCGCCGGATGACTGGTGGGTGAATGTCTGAATACTTGCAAAATGAACGTCCTAGCTTAGTGGAGCGCTCTGCGCGAAAAGTCTTTTGGGCGAAACCCTAAAATAAATAGCAGCGCAAAGTAAACGCTCATCCCCAACACTACCAGTAATGATAAATGGATTAAACGCTTAATCACGCTCAATTGTAACCAAGTAGCAGCATCGCCCATCGCCATATGCAACGCTGCACCCATCACAACCAAAGCAAAAACGAGCTTGAGCAAAAACAACCACCAGCCAGCCTGTGGCTGATACAACTTGGCTTTACGCAAATGATAATACAGCAACGCGGCATTGGCGCAGGCGCCCAAGCCCAAGGCTAAGGCCAATCCGGCATGATTCAAGTGAAGTCCGTACACAAACACAACGTTCATCAATTGGGTAAGTACCAGCGTGAATATTGCCACTTTGACTGGTGTTTTGATATTTTGTCTGGCATAAAAACCAGGGGCGAGAATCTTGACAAGAATCATTCCCAACAGGCCTACACTATAGGCAATCAGCGCCTGCTGAGTCATGGCAACATCGACAGGCGTGAATTTTCCATAAAAGAATAGCGTGGTTACTAAAGGCGTTGCAAGTATAGCCAACGCCACCGCGGCTGGCGCAGCCAAAATAAAAGTCAGGCGCAAGCCCCAATCCAACAATTGGCCGTATTCACTTTCATCATTACTTGCATAAGCTTTGGATAAGCTGGGCAACAAAATAGTGCCCAATGCAACTCCCAAAACACCGGTAGGAAACTCCATCAAGCGGTCTGCATAGTAGAGCCAGCTCACACTACCCGTGGCTAAAAACGAAGCAAAAATAGTATTTAAAATCAATGATATTTGCGCGACAGAAACCCCCAACAAGGCTGGGCCCATTAGTTTTAGAATACGCCAAACACCTTCATCATCCCGTTTAAAGTCAAACCTCGGCAATAAGCCAATTTGCTTTAAAAAAGGCACTTGAAATGCAAGCTGTAAAAAACCGCCAATAAACACTGCCCATGCCAATACTTTAATCGGTTCAGCAAAATAATCGGCAAACCATAGCACTGCTGCAATCATCGACACATTGAGCCATACCGGCGTAAAGGCTGGGATGCCGAACTTGTTATAGGTATTAAGCACCCCTCCCGCCATTGAAACCAACGAGATAAAGAAGATATACGGGAAGGTAATTCTCAGCAGTTCAACCGTCAGTTGCATTTTGGCTGGATTCGTCTGAAATCCAGGCGCAATCAATGTGACAATAAACGGCGCAGCCAACATACCTAATAAGGTGACCACCACCAAAATCAAGCCTAACCAAGTGGCAACACGGTTAATCAGCGCATGCGTTTCGTCAAATCCGCGTTGCGTCTTGTATTCACCCAAAATTGGCACGAAGGCTTGGCTAAATGCACCCTCGGCTGAAATACGCCGTAACAGATTGGGAATTTTAAACGCGACAATAAAAGCATCACTCAACATGCTCGCGCCAAAAGCACGCGCAATCAGCGTATCGCGCACAAAGCCTAAAATGCGCGAAATAAACGTCATACTCCCAACTTTGGCGAGGACTTTGAGTAAGTTCATGAAGAGATGAGATGGTGAATTATTTTAATGACGCGATTTTATCATGCTAGGCTTTATTACTGCATGTAGAAACATAATTAAACCTTGCAAAACAAACACAAAAACATTATTATGCACGGTTTCGTATTTATACCCTTACAGCATTAGGATAATCAAACATGGCAAATACCGCACAAGCACGCAAACGCGCGCGCCAGTCCGTAAAAGTGAATGCGCACAACGCAGCGTTGCGTTCTACTTTGCGTACTGCAATTAAAAAAGTGATTAAAGCGATTGAAACAGGTGATAAAGCTGCTGCAGTAGCTTCATACCAAGAGAACGTTGGTGTGATTGACCGTATTGCTGATAAAAAAATCATTCATAAAAACAAAGCTGCCCGCCATAAGAGCCGTTTAACTGCTGCTATCAAAGCATTAAAAGGCGACGCACCAGCAACTTTGGCTTCTGTAAAAAAAGCTGTAGCGCCTAAAGCGGCTGCTAAACCAGCAAAAGCTGCTGCCAAGCCTAAAGCTGAAGCAAAACCAAAAGCAGCTGCTAAACCAAAGAAAGCAAAAACTGAGTAATTCAGACTTGCTGCAAAAAAGCCGAACTGATGTTCGGCTTTTTTATTATCCAAAATCGAAGTGAAATAACCACTTCACCTAGTCAGTTGATTATTTGATATTAATCATTGGCACCGAACCACCCGTGACCTGTGGTAATTGTCCATTCCACTTTTCTAGTGCCAAGCGCTGATTCTCAATTTCGCGCAGCTTCAGCAAGTCAGGTGTAATCTCTTGCTTCTGCAATCTCAGTGATTCCGCCTCTGCTTTGGCAGATGCAATCTTTTGTTCTGCTTCTACTTTAATACGCTCTAAATCGCGCTCTGCTTTTAATTTAAGTTGATCAGCGGTGGTCTTACCTTCAATCGCCTGATTAAAGCTCTCTGAAAAGCGAAAATTCACAATACTAAATTCATCAATAGCAATACCATGGCGTAGCAATCGATCTTTCATAAACTGACTAATCTGGTCGCGCACTTCGGGACGTTTGCTGATGAGCTCTTCTGCCGTATATTTAGCAGTGGTGGCTTTAAACGCTTCTTGCACCGCAGGCACAATAATGCGGTCGCCCACCGAGTTTAAATCACCCACCAATTGAAAAGTCTCGGCAACACGAGTGGGAATCAAATGGTAATTCAATGCGATTTTGGTATGCACTTGCTGCAAGTCGCGCGAGGCCGCATCGCCATCGCCTTCTGCCTTTTGGATTTGCACATTGATTTCGCGCACTTGCTGCATAACGGGAATACGGAAATGCAACCCCTCTTCCAGCACGGTCGGGTTCACCTTACCAAAAGTGGTAATCACCCCGCGATGTCCAGCGTTAATCACCACAAATGGATTTAACCAAGACAGGAGTACCAACGCCACAATCACCAGCACAACATACTTAATCACACTTGGAAATGCTCTTATCTCAATATTTGGACTGACGATGGCCATGCTTACCCCTTTGTTAGAATAGATTAAACCCCAATATTTAACTCACCACGCGCTATGCGCGCAACATTCAGCACAGCTTCTTTGTCTTTGCCAATCACCGTGAAATGCCCCATTTTTCTGGCTTTGCGAGGCTCATGCTTACCATACAGATGCAATTTTAGGTTTGGATGTGCAAACGCCTTTTGCCAATCTGGCTCTTTATCGTTGACCCAACTATCGCCTAATATATTGACCATCACCGCGTCACTGTGCAAGTGGGCATCGCCTAATGGTAAACCTGCCGTCACACGCACTTGCTGCTCAAACTGATTCGTAACACAGGCATCAATCGTGTAATGACCGGAGTTATGAGGGCGTGGCGCAATCTCATTGACTATTAATCGCGTACCCACCACAAAAAACTCCACACCCAATACGCCGACATAATTCAGCTCTTTAGCCAACTTTTTAGCCAGCTCTTGCGCATTGGCCTTAACCACTTCGGAGCAACGTGCGGGGGCAATACTCACATCCAAAATACCATTTAAATGACTATTCTCAGCTGTAGGGAAAGCCGCAATATTACCTTGCGCATCACGCGCCAACACCACAGACACTTCCAAATCCAATGGCAGCATATGTTCTAGTACACATACCTCCTGTTTAAAAGCATCAAAGGCCGCCAAAGCTTCCGCTTGATTTTTGACACGCGCTTGGCCTTTGCCGTCGTAACCGAAACGCGCCACTTTTAATATGGCGGGATAGATTGCATCGCTATCTACAGGCAAATCTGAAGCTTGCTTTATCACAACAAATGGCGCCACAGGCAAACCAGCATCCTTAATAAAGTTTTTTTCCAAAACACGATTCTGTGCAATCGCCACCGATTGAGCACTTGGGCGCACTGTCGTGGTTTTCGCCAACTGCTCAAGGGTGGCAGCTGGCACATTCTCAAACTCCGTAGTCACCGCCTGACAGGTCTCAGCCATTTGCTTCAAGGCCGCGGCATCGTCATAGTGGGCACACAAATGCACATCGGCAATTTTACCAGCCGGACTATTTTTGTCTGGATCCAACACCGTCACTTGGTAGCCCATCTCGTGTGCAGCAATCACAAAAAAACGGCCCAACTGGCCGCCACCTAACATGCCCAACATGGCGGGCGGGTTAATCACACTTGATTGTTTGACTTCTGATGCTTTCATGGTTTGTCGCTTAACTCCATTGCATGTACTTTTTCTGACTGCTTCGCTCTAAATACCGCCAATTGTTTGGCTAAATCGGCATTATGATTAGCTAGAATCGACACTGCAAACAACCCCGCATTCGCAGCGCCTGCGTCACCAATTGCAAACGTTGCGACAGGAACGCCTTTTGGCATTTGCACGATCGAAAGTAAGGAATCCTGACCTTGCAAGTGTTTAGACGGTACCGGCACGCCCAATACAGGGAGCGTTGTTTTCGCGGCCACCATACCTGGCAAGTGCGCAGCGCCACCCGCGCCTGCAATAATCGCCTGATAGCCATTATTCGCGGCATTTTCAGCAAAGCTGAACATTAAATCCGGCGTGCGATGGGCTGAGACTACTTTTGCTTCATACGGTACGCCAAAATCAGCCAACATCTGTGCTGCATGCTTCATTACCGGCCAATCACTATCCGATCCCATAATGATGGCCACTAAAGGTTTACTCATGGATTTTACCTTTTTTCAAAATTAGTATCATTACAACAGCATGACACTTTCGTTCGATATGCACCTCTTACAACAACACCATATTGTCGCGGTGAATCAATTCCGATTCCTCTACATAACCAAGTATCTGTTCAATCTCGTGACTTGGTTTGCGTTTAATGCGTGCAACCTCTTGTGAATTGTAATTCACAATACCGCGGGCTAATTCAACGCCATCCTTATCGACGCAAGCCACTACGTCACCCCGCTCAAAAGCGCCATGCACATCAATCACACCAATGGCCAATAAACTTTTACCCTCTTTGGTGAGCACATTCACCGCACCGGCGTCCAATACCAGTTTTCCACCGATGCGCAAATGGTCGGCCAGCCATTGTTTCTTCGCCACAATTTTCATCTGCCCCGCTTGCAAGTGGGTACCAATCATCTCGCCGGCACTTAAACGCACCAAGACGTTGGGCTCTCTTCCGGAAGCGATAATTGTATGTGCACCACTGTTTGCAGCCCGTTTTGCCGCCAAAATCTTGGTGAGCATGCCGCCCGTTCCGACGTTGCTGCCTGCGCCGCCCGCCATCAGTTCCAGCGCCGGATTTCCTGCAGTCTCAAACTGAATAAATTGCGCATTTTTATCTTTACGCGGGTCCGCAGAATACAGCCCCTGCTGGTCTGTCAAAATCACCAAGGTATCCGCTTCAATCAAATTGGCGACCAAAGCACCCAAGGTGTCATTGTCACCAAAACGAATTTCTTCCGTCACCACCGTATCATTCTCGTTAATGATGGGTATGACTTTTAAATTCAACAACGTCTTCAAGGTGCTACGTGCGTTGAGATATCGTTTTCGGTCACTTAAATCTTCGTGCGTAAGCAAAATCTGAGCGGTATGCAGGCCGTGTTTTGAAAAGCAACTTTCGTACATCTGCACCAAACCCATTTGCCCAACCGCAGCCGCTGCTTGCAGTTCATTCACTTCCACCGGGCGTTTTTTCCAACCCAACCGCTGCATGCCTTCCGCCACCGCGCCGCTGGACACCAACACCACTTGTTTACCCTGTGCGATCAGTGCGCTAATTTGTGCTGCCCATGCTGCAATCGCGCCACTGTCCAAGCCCTGACCATTATTGGTGACCAAACTGGAACCGACCTTCACAATCAGTGTTTTACTATTCTGTAACAGAGATGGTTTGGCTACTTGCATCATGATTGATTGTTTCTTCTTGTTCTACTTGCGCTGCGCGCACTTTTTCCAAATGTTCCATAATGGCATAGGTCAATTCTTTACAACCCACCCCACTGATGGCAGATATGGCAAACACCGGACCTTCCCAGCCATACGCTTTCACAAAGTCAGCCACCACTTGCTTTGGATCCGGTACCATATCAATTTTATTCAGCACCAACCAGCGAGGCTTATTATACAAATCCTCGTCGTACTTTTTGAGTTCGTTGACAATGGCTTTGGCTTCCCCCACCGGATCCACGCCGTCATCAAATGGCGCAATGTCCACCAAGTGCAACAACAGAGAAGTGCGCGCTAAATGACGTAAAAATTGGTGACCCAAACCTGCGCCTTCTGCGGCACCTTCAATCAAGCCAGGTACATCTGCAATCACAAAACTGCGGTTGGCATCCACACGCACCACCCCTAAATTCGGGTGCAATGTCGTAAAAGGATAATCAGCGACTTTGGGCTTAGCGGCCGAAACAGAGCGAATAAACGTGGATTTACCGGCATTAGGCATCCCCAGCAGTCCCACATCTGCTAATACTTTGAGTTCTAAATACAACTCAAAGGACTCACCAGGCTCGCCTTTAGTGCATTGGCGTGGTGATCGGTTGGTACTGGATTTAAAGTGCACATTACCCAAACCGTTGGCACCGCCTTTGGCCAACAATACTTGCTGACCGTGCTCGCTCAAGTCTACAATCACTTGGCCTGTTGATTTGTCAGAAATGACAGTCCCCACCGGAACACGCAAAACAGTGTCCTCACCCTTAGCGCCATAACATTCTGCACCGCGACCATTTTCACCGCGTTGTGCACGAAACGTGCGAGTATAACGATAATCCACTAAGGTGTTGATATTGCGATCCGCCACGGCATATACAGAACCACCCTTACCACCATCGCCACCGTTTGGACCGCCCATGGGCTCATACTTTTCCCGTCGAAACGTCGCAACCCCGTTGCCGCCGTCTCCAGCGTAGACCTTAATGGTTGCTTCGTCGATAAATTTCATAATTTAGAGTGTACCAAATAAAAAAGCCTCATCAAACGATGAGGCTTTGTAAAATCAAACAAACTTAAACTGCAACGATACTAACTGTATGGCGTTTTAGTGCGCCTTTTACAGCAAAAGTCACTTTACCGTCTACCAATGCAAACAATGTGTGATCTTTACCCATGCCTACGTTTTCACCAGCGTGCATTTTTGTACCACGTTGACGAACAATGATGCTACCTGCAGAAACTACTGTTTCACCAAATGCTTTAACGCCAAGACGTTTAGCCTGTGAGTCGCGACCGTTACGTGAACTACCGCCTGCTTTTTTGTGTGCCATGTCGAGTCCTTATTTCTTTACTGCTTATTTAGCAGCAATGGTATCAATTTGAATTTCTGTAAAACTTTGGCGATGGCCCTGTGTTTTACGGTAATGTTTACGACGGCGGAATTTAAAAATCATCACTTTGTCAGCACGACCGTGTGAAACTACTGTCGCATTTACTTTAGCGCCAGCTACTAACGGTGCACCGATGGTAGTTTTTTCGCCATCCGCAATCAACAACACTTTGTCGATGACGACTTTACTACCTACGTCACCCACCAATTTTTCAACTTTTAGCTTGTCACCAGCAGCTACTTTGTATTGCTTGCCGCCTGTTTTGATTACTGCGTACATAATAAAGCCTTAAACGTCATCTTTTAGAGAACTCGGCATTATACGCAATTTACATTAGAAAGCAAATCAACTAAGCATTTTATTGCAGAATATTTTGCGATTTTGCGCACTTAATACAAGTTAGAAGTCATGGCTGCAGTTAGCAGCTCAACCACACGTGTTTTTTGGCTATTCAGCGCCTTCAATAATAGCTTGTAAGTATCGTGATCAAATTTGAATTCACTCGTATCTTCAAGTAGTGATTCCAATGCATCTTCACTCTCCGCCGCTCCCAAATACGTCCATTGGTCAAACACATGCAATTGCGTGATGTCATTTTCATTGCTGTGCTCTTTGATGGCTATTTTACCTGCAAAAGGCCAAATTTTAATGCGATGCGCCATCAACGCTTGCTGCAATCTGAGGTAGTGCATCTCCGGCACTTCTTTGCCACAACATACGCCTTTGCAGCGCTTAATCTGGTGCGAAAAACAAGCACCTTTGGACCATGTTTCCAATCCTAAATACTTGGGGCAAAGTTGATGCTTTTCAGCAATGGTGCGCAACACTTCTGTCGCTTGTCGCTTGGTTTTGAAGGTGCCGTATAACGATCCGAATTGTTTAGGTTCAATCTCATCCTCGCGCACCAAATTGACCAATGGAATTTGCTGTGGCTGATTGCTTAACTGCCACGTGCAAAGCTGGCGTTCACTTCTTAGCTGACGATTGTAAATGGGCTGACGCGCCTTAATCAGTTTGGATTCCAATAGTAGCGCGCTAAATTCACCTGCCGTGGTGATCCATTCCACATGCTTGATTTCTTGGGATATTCGCATCTCCTTGGTAGAGGCATGGTCACTATTAAAGTGCGACAGCACGCGTGCACGCAAATTAACACTTTTACCGATATACAGTGGTAAGTCATTGTCACCATAAAACAAATAAACGCCCGGCGTTTCCGGAAGATCCTCCAGCAAGCGCGCATCGATATGCGGGGGTAAGCTAGGCGCACTCATTAGCGTTTGAACTGCATGATTGAGCGCTTGCGGCCCCAACTCATTCCGCGCCACATTCACAAATGCCAACATTGCCTCCACATCGCCCATAGCGCGATGACGCACAATATTGGCAATGTGATGGCGCTGAACGATGGCATCTAGACCATGGCTTTTATATTCCGGATAGAGCAGGCGTGACAATTTAACAGTACATAACACCTTTTGTCGCAAGGTGATGCCCAAACGCTTAAACTCGGCCTTAATAAACCCATGATCAAAACGGACGTTATGGGCCGCCATCACCGCCCCTTCCAAGAAACTTAACAGCTTATCCGCCACCTCGGCAAAGGTGGGTGCATTCGCCACCATATCATTGTTGATGCCGGTAAGGTTTTGAATAAATGCAGGAATCGATTGCTCGGGATTAATCAGCGTCTGCCAACGCGCCACTTCAACACCATGCTCGAATCGCACCAATGCAATTTCGGTGATGCGGTCTCTCAGCGGCGTGGCGCCAGTGGTTTCCAAATCCAGATAGGTGATGGCTTCTAGTGTATCCATACGGTGTGATGTGATTTAAAATCTATGCCACTCTAAAAAACAACATGTAAATCATTAAGCCAAAGTATAAGAACGCAAAAAACCCAACAATCCAAAACACATTTAAAAGATTGCGGTTAATGGTTTTCAATTGAGTTTCGATGGCCTGTAATTGCTGTTTGGTTTCTGTATCATGTTGCATATAGAGCTCCTGTCAATAAACACATCACCATGACCAACGCCAGCGCAACTAATTCCACTATTCAAACTCTGACACAACATTTTTCTCAAACCGGGCGCGTTGAAGCCATATTTTTGCGTCCTGCTCGTGATGTTCCCTGCACGGCAGTTGCCTCCACCACTGCCATTGCTGGTAAAGGACTTGAAGGTGATCGCACAGCAAACACCACCTCACGCAACCCAATGGGCAGTAACCGCCAAGTCACACTGATTCAAGCAGAGCATCTCAAGGTCATTAGTGCATTATTAGAACACGAGGTGCAGCCTGCGTTGTTGCGCCGAAATCTGGTGGTGTCTGGCCTCAATTTAATTGCTACCAAATCCTTATTTAAAGCCAAACCACTGCATGTTTGTATCGGTGACGTTGTCTTAGAAATCACAGGCGCTTGCGAACCCTGCAGCAAAATGGAACGTATTTTGGGACATGGTGGATACAACGTCATGCGCGGTCACGGCGGCGTAACCGCTCGTATTATTCATGGTGGTCAAATCCGTTGTGGCGATGCAGTGATTTGCCAGCCTGTCGATAGCACGCATCTGGCGCCTAGCAAGCAACAGTCTTCACTGTTTTAATTGTTAATTAACGTGTAAATACTTAATCTTCCAGACGCGTGACGGTTTGGTTCATGATTGCCTCTTGATAAATATTGCGATGCTTGAGACAGTCCGGGCTGGTTTTGTCCAAGCATTTCTCACGCAACTTGCAATCGCAGCTTTCCGCAAGAATTTGCTCAAGGATTTCTAATGTTGTGCCTGGGTGTGTGGGTTGCTGATTGATAGTCATGTTTTCACGTCCATTAATAATGCGCAAAGTGTAACGTTGTTGGGCTTGTTCAACAACACGTTGTAGATACGTCCATCCTTAAATTGTCATTAAGCACAGGTGGTAGATTAGGATGGATGCCAAGCGCACCCAAACTATTTTGGTTCAAGTGGGTCGTATTGGCATGTTAAGGACAAGAATAAGCATCGTTGCGTTCTGTTGCCTGCTAGGTAGTTGTAGTCTGGTAAGCACCGTATATCAAAATGCACCGGAAATGATGCGTTGGTGGCTGGATGGTTATTTTGATTTTACGAAAGAGCAAAAAACCGTACTGACGCCTGCACTGCACCAAGTGCATGAGTGGCACCGGCAACAACAATTGCCGCAACTTATTATCCAATTGAAAACTGTGCATCAAGCTGTATCGCAAGACAGCATGGCCTCTGCGCAGGCATGCCAAACTGTTGATGCGATTAAAAGTCAGTTTTACCAATTGCAGACAGCGTTTATCCCCACGATTATTCAGATTGCACCCAGCTTAAGCGACAGGCAGCTAGATTATTTGAAAAGTAAGCTAGACAAGCGCGCACAGAAATGGAAATCCGAGTGGTGGCAAGAGAGCAAAGATGCACAAATTGAAGCGAGGCTTGAAAAGTTTGTGGATTATGCAGAAAAGGTCTATGGGAAGCTAAACCGTCAGCAAATCACCCTGATTGAACAACAGCTTACATTACACCCAACGCGTCCAGAATTGACGTATGCAGAAATATTAAGGCGCAATCAAGATGTGGAGACTATCTTGCGAGCATTGCGTGATTCATCCCTGAATGAATCCCAACAACAAACGCTGATTGCGGATGGCTTCGCACGACTTCAACACAGCCCGAATGAGGCATACCAACGGTATGTAAGCCAAGCAACGCTTGATACTTGCGACACCATATCCAAGTTGCACGCAAGCACGTCAGATCAGCAAAAAAAGCATGCCAGTGATTGGTTTGAAAAATACATACGACAATTTTCAGCCTTGTCTAAAAGTGCCAATCATATCAGCTCATCAACCATGGCTACATCTTATTTAATGCAATCTAAATGAGATTGATATGCATTTATTAACCGATTGATTTATAACTATAATTTGTCATTAAAATAAATAAGCAGTACAATCCAAGTTGAGATGATAAACATTCGATCAATAGGCATGTGGTTGGTAATTGGCTGGTTTGCGGTATTGCAAGCCTTTAGCCCGTTGTTGCATGCGCACATTGAATCCGATACCAGCCAGTCACCGCAGGGTATTCACATGCATGGGTTCAGTACCGATACCCATCAAGATCAATTTCAACAGCAGACCATTTCGCACAGCGAAGCGCATGTCATCACCGTTGATCAAGGCACGCTGAAAGAAGACTTTAAGTTTGTGCCGCCCTTACTGGCTGTGCTGGTCGCACTGGTTTTTTCATTCACTTTAACGCGAACTTATGCTCGCTTACATAATGTTCAGAGTGCCGTTCCACAACCCCACAGACACAACACGCACCCACGCGCTCCACCACACGCCTAATACCTTATTAGCTTGCGACATTTGTCGCATGTGAACCAAGTATTAGGAGTGTTACATGAATAGTTATATTCAATCCTGTTTCCTCATCATTGCATTAATGCTGTGTTGCACATCTGCTTATGCAGAGTCGTTCAGCGCGGAAGTGCATGTGGATGAGCTAACAGTTAATTCAGCGTTGAAATTGCAGGATGTGTTAGAAAAAACATTTGCCCGCAACCCAAACCAAGCGGCGCTTAAGGCGAGAGCGGCCATCGTTAACTCAAAAAATATCATGGCCAGCGCAGCTTTGCCGCAAGCGCCTGCCATGGTGGTCGGCCATCAAAACGATAGCTTTGCTAGTAATCGCGGCGAGCGAGAATGGCAAGCCGATTTAGAGTTGCCGATTTGGCTGCCTAACCAGCGCAACAATCGCTATAAAGTAGCCGATGCCACATCCGCCAACGCCGATGCGAGCCGTCAAAGTTTAAAGTTATCGGTTGCGGGGATGTTGCGCGAGGCATTGTGGGAGGTGGCTTACAATGAAAATAGTGTGTTGTTGGCAGCCAACCAACTCACGTTGGCACATCGCGTACAGCAAGACATTCAAAAGCGATTTGAAGCAGGCGAGCTGGCGAAGTCTGATGTATATTTGGCGCAACAAGAAGTGTTGAAAGCCGAGAAAGAAAAACTGCGCGCCAACGCCGAATTAATGCATGCGCGCTATCGCTACCAATTGCTCACTGGTTTGCAAGAAATGCCGGCAGAATTTGAAGAGCAACAAGCCGCCATTACCGATTACGCACAATCGCCTATTTGGTTGGAGGCCGTTTCTAAAGTGAATCTGGCAGAAACCGAGCTGCGCTTGGCTGAGGTGGAAAGCCGCGAAAACCCTCAAGTTTTGCTTAATATGCGCAGGATTCAGGGTGGCTTTGATTTCACGCACAACGATAGTATGGGCATTAAGATTCGCATTCCATTTGGCAGCGATGTGCGTACTGCTCCCATAAAAGCGGCAGCAGCATCCGAGGTTGGTAATGCAATGACCAACCAAGAAACTATTCGCATGCGACTGGAACAAGCCATGCACGAAGCCGAACATAATCTTGAAGTCAGCCGAGCAGAGTTAACCTTAGCTAACCAGCAGCATACGTTGGCTAAACAAAGCCTAGCACTCACTCAAAAAGCATTTGCACTTGGCGAGACCGATGTCGTGCATCTACTGCGAGTACAAGCGCAAGCCTTTGAGAGCGAGCGTGCGTATTCAAGCCGTCAAATCCAATTGAAATGGGACATTGCCCGTTACAACCAAGCCGTTGGAGTATTACCATGAAAACAACATTCATCGCATTTTGTGCGCTTTTCCTCGTTCAGACACACAGCATTGCGGCAGAAGTAGTCATGTCTGCCAGCCAGCAAAAAAGTCTGGGCATCACCCTCTCCAACATTGGCAAAAATAACGTCATACACAGCCGGCTATTTCCTGCAGAGATTGCTGTGCCAGTGGGACAGGAACGCGTGGTCAGCGCAGTGCAATCGGGGTTGATCGATCAATTGTATGTGGCTGCGGGACAGGAAGTGAAACAAGGCCAAGCGGTAGCGCATTTGATTAGTCCGGATTTGGTGAACCTGCAAAAGGATTATCTTCAAGCCATGACCCAGAAAAAGTTATTGGCTAAAAGTGTGGCACGTGACCAAGCGCTTTTCAAAGAAGGCATCATAGCGGAAAGACGCTTGCTGGAAACAGAAAGCGCTTATGAAGAGATTGCCGCCTCAGTCACACAACGTCGCCAAGCCTTACGTTTGGCGGGGATGGGCGATGCTGCCATCAATCGACTCAACACAGCCAGCAATATGCACAGCGGTGTATCACTAGTAGCGCCCATCGATGGGCAAATCTTGGAACAGATGGTGACCACTGGCCAGCGTGTGGATATGGGCATGCCGCTTTATCGTATTGCCAAGTTAAAGCCACTTTGGTTGGAGATTCATGCGCCGTTAGAAGGCTTGCCTCTAGTCAAGCTGGGCATGCCTGTGAGCATCCCCAAGCTAGAAGCAACAGGCAAACTGATTGCGATTGTGCGTAGCGTGAATAAAGCGGACCAAACCCTGCATTTGCGTGCTGAAATTACCAAGGGTGCGGAAAAACTCTCTCCCGGGCAATTTGTAGAAGCGCAAATCAATGCAGATGCAAGCGCACCCAAATTAAGTGTGCCTAAATCAGCGCTGGTGCGACAAGGGGCGGACAGTTTTGTATTTGTTAAAACTGCCAAGGGCTTTAAGGCTGTCAACATTCGTATCATTGCCGAACAAGGCGACGAGGCTATGATTGATGGGCAGTTTAAAGGGGATGAGAAAGTCGCCATCACCGGGGTATCTGCCATCAAAGGCGCTTGGTTAGGCATTGGGGCAGAATAATGACTAAACTCATTCAATTTGCGCTCACGCAGCGTCTGTTAATGCTCATCGTTACCATAGGCCTAGCTGTTGCAGGCGCGCTAGCGTATCAAGCATTACCCATTGATGCGTTCCCCGATGTTTCATCCACACAAGTGAAGGTGATTGTGAAAGCGCCCGGGATGACGCCAGAAGAGGTTGAATTACGCATCACCGCGCCAATTGAGGTGGAAATGCTGGGCATTCCCAACCAAACCGGCTTACGCTCGGTGGCCAAATATGCGCTCACCGACATTACCGTGGACTTTAAAGATGGCACCGATATTTATTGGGCACGCCAACAAGTGGCCGAGCGATTAGCGGGCGTATGGGCAAACTTACCGCCCGATATTTCCGGCGGCATGGCGCCTATGACGACGCCGCTTGGCGAAATGTTTATGTTTACGGTGGAGAGCGACACCTTAAGCTTGGCGGAGAGAAGAAGTCTGCTGGATTGGGTGATTCGCCCTCAACTGAGGACTGTGCCTGGTGTGGCGGACGTGAATGCACTGGGTGGTTTGGTGCGTACGTTTGAAATTATCCCCGATAACTCGCGCATGTATGCCCGAGGTGTTGCCATGGATGCGCTGATGCAGGCCATTGAAAACAACAACCGCAATGGCGGCGCTGGACGACTCAATGACGGCGAAGAATCATTGCTGGTTCGTGCTGAAGGTGCTTTTAAAACCATAGACGATGTCAGCAACACCGTGGTGCGCAGCGAACAAGGCATGCCAGTGAAAATTGCCGACGTGGCAAGCGTGCGTATTGGTAGCCTAACACGTTATGGCGCCGTCACCAGCAATGGCAAAGGCGAGGTGGTCGAAGGCTTGGTATTGGGGTTACGCGGCGCTAATGCGCAACAAGTGGTCGACGGCGTCAAAGCCAAACTGGCCGAGATTGCACCGACGCTCCCCAAAGGCGTCACCACCCATGTATTCTACGATAGAGGCAGTTTGGTGGAACGAGCAGTGCACACAGTCACCAAAGCACTGCTAGAGGCAGTGGTGCTCGTGCTAATTTTGTTGGTGCTATTTTTAGGCAATTTCAGAGCAGCGTTGACCATTGCCTTTGCCCTGCCCTTGGCCGCATTGTTTACGTTTCTTATGATGCGCGAATTTGGCATGTCGGCCAACTTGATGAGCTTGGGCGGGCTTTCCATCGCTATCGGCATGCTGGTCGATGCAGCAGTGGTCGTGGTTGAAAACATTGTGTCCCATTTGGCAGAAACCAAACATGCTGAAAAATTACCACGCATGCATTTAATTTATCGCGCGGTACGCGAAGTAAGTGTGCCAGTCACAGCAGGGGTACTCATCATTATCACGGTATTTTTACCCCTGCTCACCCTGCAAGGTTTGGAGGGTA
>OFDC01000441.1_pt1 | contig 32081 bp, 27 predicted proteins | sample 1520941 | NCBI WGS metagenome assembly OFDC01 (sample SAMEA94258168, study PRJEB24077) | hot springs metagenome | biome: Aquatic biome; feature: Water | place: India | collected 2012-12-06 | depth 5 m | reverse complement strand
GAACAGCAAAATACACCGCACTAAATACCATCTGTGTGTAAGCATGATTGCGGAGTTGCCTTATATCCACCACCTGAAGTCGGTGGATATAAGGCAACAGAGGATAAAAATCCCTGCTATCACCCTGTATAACATTACCCTTCCCCCTGTTATGCTAATACCCACATGCAAAATATCTTAACCTTAGTTGGCATTATACGGTAAAATTATCGCCAAATTCTAGCGACACGCATTTTGACTAACCTAGCTCAATTTGCGCTAACCGACAACAGGACAACCCCATGACGACGTTATCAACTACGCCAACTTTAATTATCCCTGCCATTGACCTCAAAGACGGCAAATGTGTCCGCCTAAAACAAGGGCGTATGGAAGACGATACCGTATTTAGTGACGACCCTGTCGCAATGGCAAGCCGCTGGGTAAAAGAAGGCGCTCGACGCCTGCATTTGGTGGATTTAAATGGTGCTTTCGATGGCGTGCCGGTGCATAAAGACGTCGTCACCGCGATTGCCAAAGCCTACCCAAATTTACCCATTCAACTCGGTGGCGGTATCCGTAGCCTTGACACCATCCGTCATTATTTAGAAGCGGGTTTGAACTATATCATTATCGGTACCAAAGCAGTCGAACAACCTGAATTTGTTGAACAAGCGTGTCAACAATTTGCCGGTCATATCATTGTAGGTATTGATGCCAAAGATGGCATGGTAGCGACGCATGGCTGGGCGAATGTGACCGATGTCAAAGCGGTTGATTTGGCAAAACGCTTTGCTGATGCAGGTGTATCTTCTATCGTCTATACTGATATTGCGCGTGATGGCATGATGCAAGGCGTCAATGTCGAGCAAACAGTCAACTTGGCAAAAGAAGGCGGTATTCCGGTGATTGCCTCAGGTGGGGTGACGGACTTACAAGACATCGAAAATCTAAAACCCTACAGTGATTATCTTGAAGGTATCATTACAGGGCGTGCCATTTATGAAGGCACTCTCGATATTGCTGCGGCGCAGGCGCTTCTTGATAGCTAAATGATATTTAATTCGCTATATGACGGAAGGTCAGATTAATTCTACCTTCCGTTACTTTTTTGGTCTTAGGCAGGCTGTGCAGCCAATGGCGCTGGGTTTGTCCGCGCATGACAATTAGCTGTCCATCTTGCAAGGGAATCTCGACTTTTTCCTTGGTGATGCGGTGCTTAAATACAAATTTACGGGTTGCCCCTAACGAGACAGACGCGATAATAGGCTCATTGCCCAGTTCGCTTTCATTATCGGCATGGTAGCCCATACCATCATCGCCTGTGGGGTAATAATTAAACAAACAGGCGTTAAAATTTGCGCTCATATGTTGCTCAGCCAGTAGCAATTGTATGTGCTGTTTTAATGCCAAAACATCCGCTGTCCAAGGCGTTGCCGCCTTGTGTTGTCCAGAATAATGATAATCGTTTTCACTCATCCACACGATTTGGCGGTGGGTGACATGGGTTTTGCCAAAAATTGTGACGACGTCATGCTGCCAAGGTAACTGCATTAAAAAATGCCGATAAAGCGCATTGGGCTCATCAGCGGAGTCTTCAAAAACCTGCCCAAAATCATTGACAATGCCATCATAAGGCAACAAATTCTCATTGGGATTGGCGGCAAATAATGTCATGTTAGCTGGTCAAATTCAGTTTTTGAAAAATGAGCTTGGCGCATAATTCTGGTGCTTCAAGTGGCAGTAAATGTCCATAGTCATTGAGCACCGTTATTTGCTCATTGGGCACGAATTTATCCCACATTTGGCGCACTTGTTGACTGATAAACATCGACGGCTTACCGATGATTAACTGCACAGGCACTTTGTTGTCGGCAATAAGCTGTTGTAATGGCTTCATAATCAGCGGTGTACCAAAATAATTGGCGAGTTCTTGCTTGGGTGAAAAACGTAACGTGAGTTTACCCTGCTCACCTGCCTCTAGACTATTTTTGGCATAGGTTAAAAGGTGTTCATCGCTGATACGTTTGTACGCTTTATGATGGCGAAGAAACTGATAATACGCATCCACACTGTGCCAGTCGGCTTGTTTGACTTGGGTGCTTTTAAAGGGTTCTCGGGTCATTTTCACCACGCGTGGCACCAGGCTATAAAGCTTGCCTTGCTGGTTGGTAAAGGTAACAGGCTCAAGCAAATAAAGCGCGCTAAACAAATCTGGGCGTTTGGCAGCCGCCATGGTGGTGGCAGTTGCCCCTTGTGAATGCCCGATACCGATGACGGGTTTGTCCTGCGTTTTTTGCAAAAATTCGATTAAGACATCCGCGTCTTGTTCCCGCGTCAGCGTGGTTTCGGTCGGTTTATCGTACCATTCCCCCCGCATGGTTAGCGCGGTGATGTTAAGATGTTGCGCTAAATCGCTTAAGAGTGGCTCATAGACGCCTAAGGCAAAGCCATTACCGCCGTAAAAATGGGCAGTCTGGCTGGCGGTGGGGTTTTTGATGTTATAGTATTTAGCGTTTTTGCAATTTAGATTGATGCGTTGCTCTTCCATGCCAATTGTCCTAATTAATCACTTTTTTAGCCACTTTTTAGTGACTAAAAGGTGACTTGATTACTTGATTACTTGGTCACTTGATTATAAGACCCAGTAAAAAGTTATGACTAAGCCTTTTGTGGCTTAGCATTCACCCTTGCCCTTGGGTTATATCAAATCTAGCGTAAGTTAGCACTGCCTTTATTTAATCATCTTCGCCAAGAAAACCGCCACTTTGTCTTGCCCATAATTTGGCATACACGCCGCCTTTGGCTAAAAGCTGGGCATGGCTACCTTGCTCGACAATTTGCCCTCTATCCATCACCACCAATCTATCCATCGACGCAATTGTCGATAATCGGTGGGCAATCGCAATCACCGTCTTGCCTGCCATCATATCGTTAAGGCTGTCAGTGATAGCGTATTCCACTTCGCTATCGAGTGCTGAAGTCGCTTCATCGAGCAGCAAAATCGGGGCATTTTTGAGCATCACACGGGCGATGGCAATGCGCTGGCGTTGTCCGCCCGAGAGCTTGACCCCTCGTTCACCGACTTGGGTATCCAAGCCGACATTGCCTTTGGCGTCACTTAAATGTTGGATAAACTCCCATGCATGCGCTTGTTTGGCGGCGCTGATGATTTCTTCATCGGTGGCATCTGGGCGACCATAGGCAATATTTTCTCGCACGGTGCGGTGCAGTAGTGAGGTATCTTGGGTGACCATGCCGATTTGTTGGCGTAAGCTCTCTTGGGTAACATCGCTGATATTTTGATTATCAATCAAAATCGCGCCACCATCGACATCATAGAAACGTAGTAGCAAATTCACCAAGGTTGATTTACCTGCCCCAGAGCGTCCCACTAGACCGATTTTTTCACCTGCTTTAATCTCAAGGTTAAAGTCATCAAGTAGTTTTTGCTTGGCATCGGCATCATTGGTTTTATTGCCACTGCGACCATAATTAAAATCGACATGGCTAAAGTTGATTTCGCCTTGCGTGATGATTAAATCCCTAGCGTTGGGCTTATCTACCACGGTATGCGGTTTTGACAAGGTTTTCATGCCGTCCTGCACGGTACCGATATTCTCAAACAATGCCGCCGTTTGCCACATTATCCAATGGGTCAAGCCGTTAAGACGCATCGCCATCGCAGTCGCTGCCGCAATCGCCCCCACGCTTAAGCCGTTGTAATACCACAGGTACAAGCCGAGGGCTACCGTAGAACCGACCAACACCACATTAATCAAATGATTGACCAGCTCAAGGCGGGACACCCAGCGCATTTGCTCATGCACCGTACCCAAAAACTGGCTCATCGCATCTTTGGCATAGGTCAGCTCACGGCGAGAGTGGCTAAATAATTTTACTGTCGTGATATTGGCATACGCATCCGTAATCCGCCCGGTCATCAAGGCACGCGCATCGGCTTGGCGACTGGCAGAGTTTTTAAGCTTGGGGATAAAATACGCCACAGTGGCAAAGAACATCACCATCCACAACAGAAATGGGATAAGTAACCAACTGTCCAGGTGAAATAAAATAATGCCACTACTGACAAAATACACCAATACATACACCAGCATATCGGCAATGGTCATAATGGTATCGCGCACCGCAAGCGCGGTTTGCATCACCTTTGCAGACACCCGCCCGGAAAACTCGTCTTGATAAAACTCCATGGATTGACCGAGCATTTGACGGTGAAAACGCCAGCGCATCTGCATCGGGAACACGCCTTGCAAGGTCTGAAAATGAATCAGCGAACTTAAGCCCACCAAAATCGGGCTGAGCACCAACACGGCCGCCATCACTAGCAAACTATCGCCTTTTTCTGCCCACAGATTAGCGGGCGTATAGGCACCCAGCCAATTGACGATATCACCAATCCACTTGTACAGTAGCGACTCATACACGCCTATCAAGCCTGTCAAGAACATGAAGGCAAAAATCCAACCGCGCAGACCCTTGGTACACGCCCACAGAAACTTCAGAAAATTATCCGTCGGTAGGTTGTAATTGTCTTCTGGATAGACTTCCAGACGATTTTCAAAAAAACGAAATAAACCCATAATTGATTATCAGTAGTTTAAAATTATCTGTGTTATTTTAGCAGATATTGAGGATTGATAGCAGGGTTGCTGACGGCGAGCTACAATCCTTTACAGTCAAACAAACAAATTTTAAGTAAGTAATTCTATGTTTATCAAACCATTTATTCACCATTTAGCACCGATAAAAAAGCCATTAGCAGATACTAATGGCTGTGTGACAATAAGTTAAACTAACAGCGTGGTTAGACACCGTGGTTATTTTGACAAATCAATGGCATACAAGGCCAAGCCTTTATTACTGCCATCATCGGCACTGATTTGTGTGATATTAGTAATGCCCGCTTCTTGAGCCAGCGCGAGTTTATTGGGCGCTGATTTAAACGTCACTTGACCTGCCGTTGGTACTTTGACAAATTGCCAGCTACGGAAACTGCCGTTATTGGCGCGTGTCAAGTTCGCTGCCTGTTTGATATAGCCAATTAAAACATCGCGGTTGGCATCGGGAGATGCATAAACCAGCGTACTATTAATATTGTAATATTTTGGTAGGCCTTCCGCACGATAGTTGTTGGTTGCGATGATAAATTCAGCCGTGGGATTGATGGGCGCGCCTTTGTACGTCAAATTCTGAATACGATTGTTGACGGGTTTGGTTACGTCAATTTGATATTTGATATCTGGCGAGGAGAACATATCAAAATTATAACCTGCAAAAGTGCTAACTAATGCTTGGGGCGTGGTTTTGGTTGGGTCGATTTGGTTAAAGCGTTGTGCGGCATTTTCTAACCATTTTTTAATATCACTCCCTGTCACTTTGACCGCATACACCGTGTTTGGATACAAATATAAGTCTGCCGCATTATTGATGGCGATAGGACCTTTAGCCACGTCTGTATAGTCTGAGCCACCTGCAAAACCTGATTTAAATGGCGCGCTTACTGATAGCACAGGGATATCTTTGTACTGTGGCAGATTGGCTTGGACATAATCGCTCACGTAGCTGGCTTGTGCTTGGTTGACCACTTGAATCGCTGACACATCGCCCACATCGGCAAAGTAAGTACTCAAATTGAAATCTGAGGTGCCAATCGGGGTTTTGACATATTCGATTGTGGCTTCGTGTTCCTTGGTAATCAAGCTGGCGATAGTCGGATCGGCAACTACATAGGATTTATCGGCGTTTTGGGTGCTGCGGCTTTCAACTTTGGTACCTGCTTTATTGACGACCCATTTGGTGCCGTCATAAGTCAGATCCAATTTAATCACGCCAAGGTTTTTGCCCCAATAACCCGCTTGTGCAGTCGGTACACCATTGACCAAGCCGTTGACTTTATCCACGCCTGATGCATTAAAGGCTGCTGCTGTGCTCTTAGCGTCTGGGAATACTTGGTGGCTATGACCCATAAACATGGCATCGACACCGGCAACTTGTGACAGATAGTAGCTGGCATTTTCCATCGTTGGGCTATAGGGCGCGATATCTAGACCCCCATGTGATAGCAGGACCACGATATCGGCGCCGTTTTTACGCATTTCTGGGATGTATTTTTCCGCCATTTCTTTGGCGCCTTGGGTATAAACTTTGCCGTCAAGGTAGCGTTTATCCCAATTCATAATACCAGGGGTTGTAAAGCCAATCACGCCGACTTTGACAGGCACTTGTACGGTTTTACCATCCGGCGCTGTTGCGGTAAAGGTTTTGGTGATGATTTGATAGGGCTTAAATAGCGGCTCTTTAGTTTTGTTACTAAATACGTTGGCAAGCACCAATGGGAAGTTAGGACCTTTACAAGCCGTGGTTGTCGTTACCCCATCCACTTTGAGCTGACTACCCGTCACTTGATTCAAGAAATTTAGACCATAATTGAATTCATGGTTGCCAATGGTACCGGCATCCACTTTTAATTGATTTAGCACTTTATATGTTGCAAGCGTTTGGTCACAGCTAATGCGTTTGATTTGCGCTTGATAATCCGCCAAGGCTGTACCTTGAATGGTATCGCCGTTATCGAGTAGCACATTGTTTGGATATTCTTTACGCGCATCATTAATCAGCGTGGCAGTACGCTCAAGCCCGATTGATTTGTCTTCAGCTAGCTTAAAATAATCATAGCTGAGCAAATTAGTGTGTAAGTCAGTGGTCTCAAGTAGGGCTACTGTCAGCTTGGTGTTTTGCTGAATCGTGGATTTAGGGTCAGCACTTGAACTGTCATTGTCATTGTCATTGTTACAAGCACTGATAGTCATACTGATGATCGTAATACAGGCAATACCACCTAGATTTTTTAGGCTACCTAGAGTTTTTAAAGTAAAAGCGGGGATGGCATTAGACATGGCGAAGTCTCAAATTTGTGATTTTGAATATGAAAATACCGCAAAACAGATAAGGCGTTTCGATAAAAACGCTAAAAGCATAGGCAACATAAATGACATTTATATGACGCTTTGACGATAAATTGATGATAAAGTTTATCCATTTTGCGCGCAGACTATCGATACCAATCGACTAAGAAACCCTGTTGAAAGTTTGAACCATCACCTTAAAAATCTATACACCGATTCACCAAAATGTCATAACTATATGTTAAAAATTATTAAGATTTCTTTCTTTTTTGCAACGAATCCTTTTAACTCAATTTTCTTTTTAACTCAATTAGGCTTCCCCATGAAAAAATCTTTGAAACTATCGGCATTAGCCACGAGTATGTTATTGAGTGTTACAGGCTGTAATAGCGAAACCGACAACGTTACTTATACACCTGTTACCATTAATATCGCTCACATCAATGACCATCATTCCCATTTAGAGGCAGACCCCAGCCAAACTTTTAATTTCAATGGCGAGTCATACCAAGCAGAACTCGGTGGTTTCTCTCGAGTCGCGCAAGTTTTTGCAGATTTAGCACAGCAATATGTCAACCAGAACTTCCTAAAACTGCATGCGGGTGATGCTTTGACGGGTACTAGCTACTATAGTTTTTATCAAGGCGCAGCCGATGCCGATGCCATGAACAGTATTTGTTTTGATGCGTTTGAATTGGGCAATCATGAATTTGATGATGGTGATGCAACTTTGAAAGGCTTTATCGATCGCCTACATACTGGCAGCTGTCAGACGCCTGTACTCGCTGCCAATGTCGTGGCAAAAGTTGGTACACCGCTTGCGCCAAAAACATCGACTGATTACCTCAAGCCTTATACCATCAAGCAGACGAAAGAAGGCGTTAAAATCGGGATTATTGGCGTTAATATCAAAGGTAAAACCCAAAATTCTTCTCGTCCACTGAGCACCACCCAAATCCTAGAAGAACAAGCAACCGCCCAAAAATATATTGATGAGCTGAAAAATCAAGGTATTGAACATATTGTGTTATTGAGTCATCTTGGCTATGACAACGATATCAAAATCGCCAAGAATCTCACCGGCGTGGATGTCATTATCGGTGGCGATTCGCATACCTTATTGGGTAGTTATAACTCATATGCGACCAATAATTTTGGCTCGCAAGGTAAATACCCAACCATCACCACCAACAAAAACGGTGAAACTGTCTGTATTGGGCAAGCCTGGGAATACAGCAAAGCGGTCGGCTTGATGAACATTAGTTTTAATGACAAAGGCAGTGTCGCAAGCTGTACAGGCTCAACCATCTTGCCAATCAGCAATACCCTGCAAAAGCTTAATACCGCCACTGGTAAATATGAAGCAATGGCAGAAGCCACTAACCAATCAGTCGTCGCTCAGTTAGCAAATAATAAAGCATATTTGTTAAAGCAAGATGTACTGTTGCCAGTCACGCCGAATCCGACGACACAAAACATCATCAATGGTTATAAAACCCAACTGTCAACCAAATTGGCAGAAAAAATTGGCGTCGCCAATGATACCTTCTGTTTGGTTCGTGTCCCAGGTACCAGTAATTCAGCCACCAAAGTCGGCTGTGAATACAGCGCCAAATACGCCAAAGGTAGTGATGCAGCACAACTGGTAGCAAAAGCTTTCTTAAATGCCAGCTTACGGGCTGATTTTTCATTACAAAACGCAGGTGGTGTGCGTGAGGCGTTGATGAAAGGCGATGTGACCAACCAAACCGCTTATACCATCTTGCCATTTAGCAATACCTTAGTGAATCTGAATATCACAGGACGCGAAGTCGTCGCTGCCCTAGAAGACGCGGTTAAAAATGCGAGTTTTGGTATTGACGGTCAAGCACCATCAACAGGTGCGCACCCTTATGCCGATGGCTTGCGTTGGGACTTACGTCTTAATCAAGACTATGGGCAACGTGTCGTCAATGTTGAAGTGCGTGACCGCAATACAGGTGTTTGGTCGCCGATTGATCCTACCAAAACCTATGTAATGGTGACCAATGATTATATCGCTAGCGGTAAAGATGGTTATTTGACGCTTGCGCCTATCTTTGCCGACGCAAACCGTGTCGAAGACACTAAGCTACTTTATACCCAATCTTTGGTTGATTACATCAAAAAAACAGGCACATTAACCCTACCAAACCGCGCAGACTACTCTCATAAATCCGTGGTTACCAAAGCAGGTGTGACCTTACTGCCATAATATTTGAAATCGTATGCATTAATTCATTGATTGATGGTAACGTTGATTTCCTCCCTCAAGAGAGGGATAAAAATAACAAGGCAAATTCACTGCGGTTAATTTGCCTTTTTTATGGCCACTAATCAAACCGATAGATATCCATACCCAGATTGTAGTGAGCAAAGCTTTCATGCACCACCGACATCACATCCCCTGCGCCCCGCGCAAAAAATACAGGCAATAAATGCTCGGGCGTTGGGTGATTGTGGCGCGCCAAGCTATGCGTCTGCCAATCAAACATGGTTTTGTCATTGGCTTTTAGCTGATCTATTATCCAGTATTTAAAGATTTTGGCTTGCGGCTCAATCTGTTGACTGTTAAAACGCACATTGTATAAGTTATGAGTAATACTGCCCGATGCCACAATCAACACCCCTTGTTGCCGTAGCGGCGCAAACAACTGCCCAAGCTGATACAACTGACTGGGGCTAAACCCGTGTGGCAACGACACCTGCACGATTGGCACATCGGCATTGGGGTACATGTGTAGCAGCGGTGTCCAGACCCCATGATCAAATGGTTGATTGTCGACCACTTTAACCGCCACTTGCATTTGCGCTAGCTGCTTGGCGATACTTTGCGCAGCGGCAGGATGACCAGCTGCGGGGTACTGGATTTCAAATAGCGCTTTAGGAAAACCGCCAAAATCATGCAAAGTGCTGGGGGCTGGATTGGCATTGATCAGCCACTCGCCACTTTCCCAGTGCGCCGACATGATGAGGATAAGCTTTGGCTTGGGTAAAGCTGCACCGAGCTGATGCAGCGCCTGAGTAAATGGTGTATCTTCGATCGCAATCGTCGGTGCGCCATGCGAGATAAATAAACTCGGCAGCGTTGGCTTGTCAATGCTTGCGCCGAATACATCAGTTAATGTTAAACCCTTCATGGCGACCTCCTATTGTTATCACCTAAGATTTTGATTACCTAAAATTTTATTCACTAGGCACTGACAGCTTGTCCACGATTATCGATAGAGAAAGCACCCGCGCCTGCGACAGATAAGTATAAGAAAGCAAAGCTATACAGTACAGCGGCTTCACCTTGGTTGAGCAGCGGCAACCAAAAATTATTAATGCCCGCGTGCATCATAAAGTACGCCACTGCCATTTGACCTGACAGAATAAAAGCGACAGGACGCGTGAACCAGCCCAAAATTAATAACACGCCACCGACCAATTCTAACACGCCTGCTAAGCCCATCAGCGAAAACAATTGCAAGCCATCAAACATCGCCACATGCGGCACCCCAAATAATTTTGCCATGCCATGTAGCATAAAGGTATAGCCCAGTACGATGCGAAGCAAGCCAAGTACATAAGGTTGGTATCGAGAAAAATTGTTCATTGTTGTGTCCTATTAGTCTAAAATTACAGTCATGAATATATGTGATGACGCCATTATATTGATATCTTATTAAGAGAAAAATACATAAAATATTGATATATTATTTCTTATTAGTTGATAATTGAAATGACGCATTCAAGCGTTAATTCACTGGAAGCATTAACTCACTTAAGGATACACATGGATACGCTCAAAAGCTTGCAAGTGTTTCGCACCATCGTAGAAAAAGGCAGTTTTACCAAAGCCGCTGATGCACTCGATATGTCGCTTGCCATGACTAGCAAACACTTACAACACCTTGAAAGCTATGTGCAAGCCAAGCTATTACATCGCAACAACCGTAATTTGAGCCTCACTGAAGTCGGTCAACAATACTACGCTGAAGCGGTACACGCCCTAGATATTTTGCAGCAGGCAAAAACCAAGGCACACGATGGCAGTGTATTGCCGGAAGGAAAACTGCGAATCATGGCACCGGTATGGTTTGCCACACCGTATTTTGTCAATCTGCTTGCCAAATTCCAGCAAGATTATCCCAAAATTGCGCTAACGGTTGATTTGGAAAATCGCTTCACCGATTTGATTGCTGAGGGCTATGATCTAGCGCTGCGGGTGGTCAACACACCACAAGATAATTTAATTGTCAAACCACTCGGTAAAATAGATTTTTATTATGTCGCAAGTCCGCGTTTTCTTGCGCAGCACGAGCCGCCTACGTCTGCAGACGCGCTCAGTAAACTGCCAGGGATTTTGCCCAACTATACGCACATGGCAACCACACTCAAACCCTATAACAGTAGCAATAACACTGTGATGATGGCACAGATGGCACTGACAGGCATGGGCGCTGCAATATTACCCGAATGGCTGATTGAGGATGAGATTGCGCAAGGACGACTGGTCAAATTGTTTGAGCAGCCATTTAGCAGCGTATCAATCTATGCGGTCTATATGAATCGGGCATTTTTAAATTTAAAAATACGCTTATTAATTGATTTTTTGGCGGATAACCTAATAAAAAACGATTAGCCTGTTAACTGTTTTTATCCTTTAGCTCACGAGCCTTAGGGTCGAGTAATCGACGAAGCCGGCATCTGACTGGTCCATGTTGTTTGAATTGTACAAGTTGGGTATTGACTATTGCTATTAGTATGCGCATTATCTGATGATGTATTGCAATAATTTTTAATAAAAATAATTTTAATATAACAACAATTTAGTAGAAAAATATTCATTTAATTTTTCACCAAAATATTTCTCTTGCATCAATTTGGTTCATGTCATGATTTTTATGCGCTTATGGCATAGATTGTTTGTTTTACACGGCACCAACTTCAATAATTCGATTAATTTTGGTGCAAAATTGAGCGATTTTTAATCTATTTTTCAACTATTTAACTTTTTTTACTTTGTTTTTTTTGGCACGAAACTTGATGAATTAATTGATAAATCATCTAATAAATTGTCTATAGAATAATTTATCAAGAAAATGTGTGCCATCGTGGGGCAAAAACTATTTCATCTTTTGTCATGAATAAGGAGCCAATAATGCCAATTGCCAAAGCATTTGATGAACTGCAACTCGCCGATGGGCAATATAGACCTTCGGCACAACAGGTGGGTGCTTGGCTTCAAGAGATGAATTCAGACACGTTAATCAGTTTGAATAACCAAGCATCGGATATTTTTTATCGCCGCGGCGTGACCTTCACTGTGTATAGCGATGCCAGCAACATTGAGCGCATGATACCCTTTGATATCATCCCGCGCATCATTGACATCCAAGAATGGCAAGTGATGGAACAAGGCTGCCAACAACGTATCCGCGCGCTCAATCAATTTATCCATGATATTTATCACGAACAGACGATTGTCAAAGAAGGCATTGTGCCAGGCGAGTTTGTATTTAAAAATAGTGGTTACGAGCCGTGGATGCTAGGTATCAACTTGGATAAACCCGTCTATGCCCATATCAGCGGCATTGATTTGATTCGCGACCAGCACGGACAATATTGTGTGCTTGAGGACAACTTACGCACCCCTTCTGGCGTCTCTTATATGCTCGAGAGCCGCAATGTGTCGCAAACCCTACTGAGTAAACTCTACCAATCTCAGTCGGTGTTGCCAGTGGCGGACTATCCAAAACGGTTAAAGGCGTGTCTATCAAGCACCACCAACAAATACGACCCACAAATCGTGGTACTCACCCCAGGGCGTTTTAACAGTGCCTATTATGAGCATGCGTTTTTGGCGCGTGAGATGAATGTGCCCTTGGTGCATGGCTATGATTTGATTGTAGAAAACAACCATGTCTACATCCAAGGGGTACGTGGCAAGGTACAAGTGGATGTGATTTATCGCCGTATTGACGACCCATTTTTGGATCCGTTGGCGTTTTTACCCGATTCAATCTTGGGGGTGTCAGGGCTGATGAGTGCGTATCGCGCAGGCAATGTGGTGATAACCAACGCCCCAGGCACAGGGATTGCTGACGATAAAAGCCTTTATCCGTTTGTACCCAAGATGATTGAGTATTATTTGGGTGAAAAACCGATTTTACCCAATGTGCAAACCTATCAATGCGGTGATGCCGATGAGTTGGCATATGTGCTCGACCATATGCCAGAATTGGTGATTAAAGAAACGCAGGGCTCGGGGGGATATGGGATGCTGATAGGACCGACGTCAAGCAAAGAACAAATTGCCGCTTACCGCAAACGCTTACTAGACAATCCAGCAGGGTTTATCGCCCAGCCGACCATTAGCTTGTCCACCAACCCAACCGCGGTTGCCAGTGGCATCGCACCGCGCCATATTGATTTGCGCCCTTTTGTGTTGTCACATGGCGACGGTACGGTGGATATTGTGCCAGGCGGATTGACGCGAGTGGCAATGACCGAAGGCTCATTGGTGGTCAACTCATCCCAAGGCGGCGGGGTAAAAGACACTTGGGTGGTCGATACCGTCAATGGCAAACTCAGCGGCAAACAAGGCACTGCTCATTTGGGCGCCATTCAAACCAACCATGAACGAAAATCGCAATCGTCGACTTTATTGGCGTATGAAAATATCAACCATAATCGCTTAATTTTACTGTTATCAACAGCGAGCTATTTAGTATGGCTAGGTCGATACAGTGAGCGCTTACGCTACTATGAACAAATCATTACACGGCTGTCAAATGACCAGTGTAGCCAAACAGACGTCGATGCCATCGTGCACAATCTTGGCTTGCCGATTTCAGCCGATGCCGATGCCTTGTATGACTATCTTGCCAACAAAAAGGTGCCCGAAACCATTGGCTTTATCGAGCAAAATGTCCAAGACGTCAAAGGCGTTATTGGTAAAGATACGGCTGAACTTTATAACCTTATCAAACGGTTGGCCAATACGGGAGCTTACCGCGCTGCCAGCCTACAGCTCTATGCCTGCAATGCGTCAATGCAGCAAGAAAACCCGATTGTGGTCACGTTTTGGCAACTCGGACAATGTTTTGAATCGCTGGACTGTCATATATTGATGAAAAAAGATTGCCGTGAGTGCGTGCAAAAACTTAAAGAGGTTGTTAATACCTTGCCAGAAAACACCCGCTGGCGTGAGCTGGATCGATTGGTCAATCAACTGTTAAAGTCTAATCAGCCCAAAGATTTTCAGTCACTATCGGGCGCGTTTTCAAATATTTTACAGCAAGGTGTGTAAGCCAAATCTATTAGATGACTACCATCATTTTGACAAAAATAAGCAGTTAGTGAGAGTACAATGAGACTTATAATCAGCCACCAAACCAATTATTTTTATGAACAACTTGCCTTACGCAGTGTGCAATACATCCGCATGACGCCGATGACACTACCCCACCAAACCATCCATAACTGGCAAGTGATGCTGCCTAAAGTTGCACAAATGCAAACGGACGGCTTTGGCAACCAATGGCTTACTCTAAGCCGTCACGAACCGCACAACAACTTGCAAATTCAAGCCTTTGGCGAAGTAGAAATTAACGCTGATACCTTATTTATCCCTGACAATCAGCAAGTGCCGTATCAGATTTTTGCCGTACCCACCAAGCTGACCCAATGCTCCGAAGCCATGCGTGAATTTGCCCATGATGCGCTTGAGCAGTTTTTGCAAAGTGAGGACATCGATGCGCAGTTAGCCATCCTCAAGTCATTGGCAAAAGACTTGCTCGATAAAATGCCTTATACCAAAAGCGTGACCCATGTCGGCACAACAGCAGAGCAAGCGTTTGCGATGGCGGCTGGGGTGTGCCAAGATCATACCCATGTATTTTTGGCACTGCTACGGGATAAAGGCATTGCAGCGCGCTATGTATCGGGTTATATTTATGAAGCGACCCAAGCGCATATGGCAAGCCATGCCTGGGCAGAGGTCTGGCTTGCGGGTAATTGGTACACCTTTGATATCTCTAACCAACATTTTACCCCCAACTCCCATGTCTACATCGCCTTTGGGCGTGACTATGCCGATGCGGCGCCCGTGCGCGGGGTGAGAACAGGGGGCGGTGACGAGCGACTTTATAGTCAAGTCATGGTATCTACAAGCCCCCAATACATACCGCAGCTTAACGCGCAGTTTGCAGCGCAGCAGTAATTTGCCACTATTGATTCACCACTATTTGCTAAACCAGTATTTGCTAAACCAGTATTTGCTAAACCAGTATTTGCTAAAAAAGGAACAACCATGACCTATTGTGTGGGTATCCGACTCAAAGACGGGATGATTTTCGCCAGTGATACTCGCACCAATGCGGGCGTCGACCAAGTATCGATGTTTCGCAAAATGTATCAATACGGCATTGAAGGCGAGCGGTTTTTGGTGCTACAGACCGCGGGGAACTTGGCGACGTCACAAGCGGTATTTACCAAATTAGATAACGCCATCAAACTTGCGCAAGAGCGCAACTTGCATACTGTCCCTACCCTGTTTGATGCCGCGCAATTGGTGGGTGAGTGCTTGCGAGAAACCACCATCCATGCCCAAACCATCGCACAAGAAACGGATACCAAGTTTAGAAGCAGTTTTATCTTGGGTGGGCAAATCAAGGGACAATCCCCGGAAATTTATTTTATCTACCCTGAAGGCAATTGCATCAGAGCAACAACCGATACGCCTTTTTTCCAGTTAGGTGAAAGTAAATACGGCAAGCCTATTTTAGACCGTTCCATGAATTATGACGCATCACTCAAATCAGCGATGCGAGCCATTCTGATTTCTTTTGATTCAACCATCCGCTCCAACTTATCCGTCGGCATGCCTATCGATGTGTTGGTCTATCACAATGACAGCCTACAGATGCCACAAGGGTATCGCATTGATGAAAACGATGAATACTTTGCCAATATCCGCCAACACTGGTCAGATGGGCTGAGAAAAATTCTAAATGAACTTGAAGACTCACCGCTGAGCTATTGGCAATAGCCACTGTCACACAGTTAAAAACAAACCCACGTCAAACCATCTAGCAGGTTCTTCACTGTGTCATCCCGTGTCGATTTATACCGCGTTTTATACCGCGTTTTTGGTTATCCCGCGCTTCTGGTTATACCGCGCCTCTGGTATGCTATCATGTAATTTTTTATGATTGTTTGGTTGTTATGCTATGCAGCTAACTGATTTGGCACCTTGGGGTGAATCACTCAGAATCGCCGTAGAAGTCATCGGCACCATTGCTTTTGCCTTGTCAGGTATCTTGGCAGGCGTGCGCAAACGTATGGATATGTTTGGGGTGGCGGTGCTAGGATTTTTATCGGCGTATGGGGGTGGTACGCTGCGTGATATTTTGCTAGAGCGGCGTCCGTTTTTTTGGGTGTCCCAAGAGCTGATGTTATGGCTGGTGTTTGCGCTTTGTATTGTGGTGATGCTAGTCAATAGCCGCCGCCCGTTTCGTATCACCCCTGCGGCGATTCAATTGGCAGATGCGTTAGGGTTGGGCTTGTTTGTCGCCTCTGGGGTACAAGCATCACTGGCAAGCGGTATGCCGATGGCGGTATCAGTCATCATGGGGATTATCACTGGGGTATTTGGCGGGGTGATGCGTGATATTGCCTGTGGTGAGATGCCCACCGCGTTTTTTGACCATCGTCCGTATGCCATGTGTGCGTTGGTTGGCGGCTGGGTGTATGCGATTTTGGCGGTTTACAGCTCGCTTGCCGCTTGGGTGATTATGTTCATCAGTACCGTCACCACCACAGGGCTGCGTATTGCCGCGCTGGCGTTTAATTATCGTTTGCCCGGTTGGAAAAAAAGCGCCTCTTAGCCAATAGATTGGGTAGCCATCACATTTAGCCATCACTTTTGGTAGTTATCAGATTTGGCTTGCTATCTTTCGGTATCAGCCGTCATTTTACCGCTTACTTTAACAAAAATAACAAACGACACATATTGTCAAACTTTTATGGTCGATAACTCTGTTAAACTTTACCCTGTGCTTTGATGCATAAGTGGCGATAAGCAGCCGCTTTGATAATGACAGAATCAAAAAATTCACTAAAAAAGAGAACAATAATGACAACCGACAACCAAACCGATACCCAGCAATTTCGCAGCGAAAAAGACACCATGGGCGCTGTCAACGTCCCTATAGATGCCTACTGGGGCGCGCAAACCGAGCGTAGTCGCAATAACTTTAAAATCGGTGGTGAAACCCTACCACAGCCGCTGATTGAAGCCATGGCACTGGTCAAAAAAGCCGCCGCCATCACCAATGCCAAATTAGGGCGTATCAGTGATGATAAACGTGACCTTATCGTGCAGGCCGCCGATGAAATCATCAACGGGGCACTGCGTGACCAATTTCCTTTGGTGGTTTGGCAGACAGGCTCTGGCACCCAGTCAAACATGAATATGAATGAAGTGATTGCCAACCGCGCCAATGAACTTGTCGGTCAGGGCAAAGGCAGTTATCAGCCGATTCATCCCAATGACGATGTCAACCATGCTCAGTCTACCAATGACAGCTTTCCCACCGCGATTCGGGTAGCGGCGGCGCGTCAGATTGTCTATCTGCTTATCCCTGCGGTGCAAAAACTGCGTGACACCTTAGCCAGTAAAGCTGAGCAGTTTGCTGGCATTGTAAAAATCGGACGTACCCATTTGCAAGACGCCACCCCTTTGACGCTAGGACAAGAGTTTAGCGGCTATGTCAGTCAGTTAGATCATGCGCTCATTCGTCTAGATGCCGCGCTACAAGGTCTGTATGAACTGCCTTTAGGCGGTACGGCAGTCGGTACAGGACTCAATGCGCATCCTGACTATGCGCAGACTGTCGCACAGACCTTAGCGGATTTAACACAAATTCCGTTTGTCACCGCGCCCAATAAATTTGAAGCATTAGCGGCCAGAGACGCTGAAGTTTTTGCCTCAGGTGCCCTAAAAACCTTGGCGGCAAGCCTTAATAAAATTGCCAATGATGTGCGCTGGTTGGCTTCAGGTCCTAGATGTGGGATTGGCGAGCTTAAAATCCCTGAAAATGAGCCAGGCTCATCCATCATGCCAGGTAAAGTCAATCCGACCCAGTCTGAAGCCATGACGATGGTCGTCGCGCAAGTGATGGGTAACGATGTCACCATCAATATGGCGGGGGCGTCGGGCAATTTTGAACTCAATGTGTTTATGCCAGTCATCGGCTACAACCTGCTACAATCGATTCGCTTACTTGCCGATACTTGTGACAGCTTCAATGACCATTGCGCGGTAGGCATCGAGCCTGTGACAGAAAAAATTGATTATTTCTTGCACAACTCATTGATGTTAGTCACCGCGCTCAATCGCCATGTCGGCTATGAAAATGCAGCAAAAATTGCCAAAACTGCTTATAAAGAAAATAAAACCTTAAAACAAGTTGCCGTTGAGTTAGGTTTATTGACTGACGCCCAATTTGATGAGTGGGTCAAACCTGAAGCCATGACTGGTCCAAAGTGATTAGTCGAAAGTGACTAATCAAAAGTGACTAATTCAAAAATGATTAGTCCAAAGTCATGTGAGCGTTGATGGGGCGTAATCGCACTTTTTAATCAATCAATTTTTATCAGCAAATTTTTAGCCAGATGACAGCCCTCTGGCTAAAAGCTAATTCACGCAAGCTTTGGCTATTTACTAAATCGCCACTAGCTCTCTGATGCCTTTTTCTGGCATATCACCGCCCATGCCTTGGGCAATGACTTGCCCCCGTGCCATAACCGTATAGTTATCAGCAAGTTCTTCAGCAAAGTCATAAAACTGCTCGACCAAAATAATCGCCATATCGCCTTGGTCAGCCAAGCGACGAATCACCCGCCCGATATCTTTGATAATCGATGGCTGAATCCCTTCAGTCGGCTCGTCCAAAATCAGCACCCGTGGCTCAGAGGCTAGCGCCCTAGCTATCGCTAGTTGTTGTTGTTGACCGCCTGACAAATCACCGCCGCGGCGCTGGCTCATCTCATCGAGCACAGGAAAAATCTCGTACAAATGGTTTGGGACTTTTTTGGCTTTGCTGCCTTTAAATTTTGCCATGCCAATCAAGATATTTTCTTCTACGGTTAAGGTTGAGAAAATATCTCGCCCTTGTGGCACATACGCCATGCCTGCGCGCACGCGGTTTTCGGGCGATAATTTGCTGATGTCTTTACCATCGAGCAAAATTTGACCCGATTTAATCGGTAAAACCCCCATCAGGCACTTTAACAGTGTGGTTTTACCCACGCCATTGCGACCGAGTACCACAGAACACTCACCCACAGGCGCGGTCAAACTGACATCGCGCAAAATATGACTACCGCCATAATATTGATTGATTGTGTTTACTTCTAACATCGCTATCCCCTATCGCCCTAGATATTTTTCGATGACATCGTCGTTGGCTTGTACTTCAGCAAGCGTCCCTTCTGCCAAAATCGCCCCTTGCGCCAATACCGTCACTTGCTCGCTGATGGTGTCAATAAAGCTCATGTCATGCTCAACCACCACCAAGGTATGGTCTTTTTTGAGCTCCAAACATAGCTCGGCGGTGCGTTCGGTTTCGGCATCGGTCATGCCTGCCACTGGCTCATCGAGCAAAATCAGCTTGGGGCGCTGCATCAGTAGCATCCCAATCTCTAGCCATTGTTTTTGCCCGTGCGACAACAATCCTGCAGGTTTATTGACAAACTCACCCAAGCGAATCGTCGCTAAAGTCTGGTCAAGGGCATTTTGGGCATCTGGGTCAAGATTGCTAAACAGGCTTTTTTTGACCCGCTTGTCTTTGGGTGCGGCAAGCAGTAAGTTCTCCATGACGGTAAAATTTTCAAATACCGTGGGTTTTTGAAATTTTCGCCCAATGCCAGCTTCGGCAATTTGCTCGGTGGTCATGCTGGCAAGATTGTAGGTTTGTCCAAAATACACTGACCCTTCAGTAGGGCGAGTTTTGCCGGTAATCACGTCCATTAGCGTGGTTTTACCCGCACCGTTAGGTCCGATGATACAACGCAGCTCGCCTTCTTTGATGTACAAGGATAAGTTGTTTAAGGCGCGGAATTTATCAAACCACACGCTGACATCTTCCATATATAGGGCAATGCCTTTGCTAAAATCCGCTTCTGGTGACTTTAGCCGTCCGTAGTTACTCTCAGCAAAGTCATTGATATTATTATCGTTTGTATTCATAACAGACTCTTTGATGTGTTATTAATGGGGTGTTTATGGGGTATTAGTCATCGGGTATCATCAAACTAACTACTGGGTTGCAGGCGGTCAGCATGACGCCGCTGCCGCCCTTGAAGCCCCTGCTGCCTAAGATTCTTTTTTTACTGCTATGTTTGTTTCCATATTTTTTACGCTTGGCTCGACCGTTTTTTTGCCATGCGTGATTTTATCCAATAGACCAATAATGCCTTTGGGTAAAAATAAGGTGACGACCACAAACAACCCGCCCAAAATCAATAGCCAAGCTTCGGGATATGCCACGGTAAAGTAAGTTTTCACCGCATTGACCACACCTGCGCCCAATATCGCCCCAATCAGCGTGCCGCGTCCACCTGTGGCAACCCAGACCGCCATTTCAATCGAGTTGACAGGGTTCATCTCACTGGGGTTGATAATGCCCACTTGTGGTACATACAACGCGCCAGCAATCCCTGCGATAATCGCCGATAACACCCATGCAGATAGCTTGTACCAAAGGGTACGGTAGCCAAGGTATTGCAAACGGTTTTCGCTATCACGCACGGCGCCCAGTACGCGACCATACGGCTTGTGCATCAAATAACGCAAGCCCAAGTAGGCAAGCATCAGCACCAATGCTGTGGCAAAACATAGCAAGGTGCGCGTCATGGGAGCAGCAATGTCCATGCCCAAGATGGTTTTAAACCCGGTAAAACCGTTGTTACCGCCAAACCCAGTTTCGTTACGGAAAAATAACAGTGATGCGGCAAACACCATGGCTTGGGTGATAATTGAGAAATACACGTCTTTGATTTTTGAGCGAAAGGCAAAAAACCCAAATATAAAAGCCACCACTGCCGGCACCAGCACCACCAATATCATCGCCCAAGCAAAGTTGTCTGTCCCTGCCCAAAACCAAGGCATTTTATCCCAGCTCAAAAACCGCATAAACTCGGGCAAGCTGTCGCCTGATGCTTGGCGCATCAGATACATACCCATCGCATACCCGCCAAGGGCAAAATACAAGCCATGCCCAAGGCTCAAAATCCCCGCATATCCCCATACCAAATCGAGTGCCAAAGCTACCATCGCCAGACACATGATTTTGCCAATCAAAGTGACCCAATAAGCGGATAGATGCAGCGCCGAATCGGCAGGTAGCAAATGCAACCAAGGCAACACCATCAATACCGCAAAACAGCCCATAATTGCCAAGCGATTCACTGGTTTATCTGCAAATAATTGTAAAATACGCATTCTTTCACTCTCCAATGATTACTCGACAAAGCGACCTTTAAGGGCAAATAGACCTTGTGGGCGTTTTTGGATAAATAGCACCACCAGCACCAACAAAATGATTTTGGCAATCACCGCACCCATGCCAATCTCAAGCACCGTGCCACTCACGCCTAGACCTAGGGCTGCCAGTACTGCCCCCCAAATTTGACCGACACCGCCGACCACTACTACCAAGAACGCATCGATGATATAGTTTTGCCCCAAATCAGGACTGACGTTGCCCACTTGTGCCAAAGCGCAGCCTGCCAAACCTGCCAAGCCAGAACCAAGCCCAAACGCCATCATATCGACACGCGCCGAGCGAATACCCACCGCGCGCGCCATTTGCCGATTTTGGGTCACAGCACGTACAAACAGACCAAAGCGGGTGTATTTGAGTAAAAACACCAGTAATAACAATATGATAATGGTAAAACCAATAATGGCAATACGGTTGTATGGCAGCATCAAGCTTGGGGTCAAGGCGATAGCACCGCTTAGCCATGAAATATTGGAGACTTCGACGTTTTGCGCCCCAAAAATCATGCGAACTAACTGCATCAGAATCAAACTCACCCCAAACGTGGCAAGCAAGGTTTCTAGCTGTCTGCCATACAGCGGACGTATCACCACCCGCTCGATAATCATGCCAATGACGGCGCTCACCAAAAACGCCAGCGGAATCGCGGCAAGGATGTACCAATCGACATAGCCTGCCAAATGGCTTTTAAAAAAACTTTGCACCACATAGGTGGTATAGGCACCAATCATAATGAGCTCACCATGCGCCATGTTAATGACACCCAATAGACCGTAAGTAATGGCAAGTCCCAATGCCGCCAACAACAAAATACTGGCAGTGCTTAAGCCAGAAAACACGTGTCCTGCCCACTCACTGGCTCTGATACGCGATTTGACTTTGTCTTGGGTTGTTTGTAAGGCTTGTTTGAGCTCGGGTGAATGATTAGTTTGTTTTGCCATCGCTTCGATATCGGCTAACACGTCGGGACTGTTACTAGACGCCAAGGTTTTTAATGCCGCAATCTGGGTCATCTCATCGCGCGATTGCAAATCCATACGCGCTTGCAGTTGCGCCAATGCTGCTTTTACCGTACTGTCTTTTTCATTGGCATAAATATCGGCAACGGTTTTTTTATCGAGTGTGGCGATATTGTCGGCTAGGATATCCACCGCTTTAAGGCGCTCGCTGGCATCGTCGGATTTGAGTTTGGCTTTGGTTTGCCCTAAGGTCAACGCCGAACGCAGCGCGTTATTGAGTGTGACTTGGTTTAGGTCGCTTGGCCAATTGCTTACCAAAGTATGCGCAGGATAGCGGTAGAGTTGGTCGGTATTTTCTAGGGTATAGACATTACCGGCATCATCACGGTACAGCTCGTCTTTGTTAATCAGCTCGACCAGCTTGTCATAGGATTGGCTGGTGCCTGTCCAGTTGTTGAGCATGGCTTGACGCCCTGCAAAATCGGCGGCTACGAATTTTTGAATATCATCGCCTGCGCTGGCTGTCGTGCTTGTGGCTGCCGTGCTTGTGGCTGCGGTAGTTGGGGCTGCTGTGGCTGCTGCACTGGGCATCGTAGTTGCCGAAGCGGTAGTTGCCTGTGCATTACTCACGCTTGGCAACGCAATGCCCATCGTGGTCGCTAGCGACATGCCGAGCACAATTTTTTTACTTTTTTGCAAAAACTGCCCGAGAGAATGATTACCATTGAGCATGATGGTCGCTCCTTAGTTTGTATGATTAGTCTTTATGATTAGTCCATCTGTTTGGTGGTGTGACGGATTAATGTTTAAATCAATAAAAGGTGAAATCGTAAAATTTTGGCAAAAAAATAAGCCATACCAGCTGGGGTATTGATGCGCGGTATGGCTGTCACAACATCGATTGTTAACTTCATTCAAGCTTATTGCAAAGGCTTATTTTGGGATACTTATTTTGGGATACTTATTTTGGGATATAAGGACTCCAAGGTTCCGCTTTAATGGTATCTTTGGTTTTGTAAACCACATCAAACTGACCATCGGCACGGATTTGCCCAATCATCACAGGTTTGTGTAAGTGGTGATTTTCGGCATCCATGGTTAGCGTGTAGCCCGATGGCGCGGCAAAGCTTTGACCTGCCATGGCAGCACGGACTTTATCCACATCGGTGGAGCCCGCTTTTTCAACCGCTTGTTTCCACATATTGATACCCACATAGGTGGCTTCCATGGGGTCATTGGTCACTACTTTATCGGCATTTGGCAGTTTGTGGTCAATGGCGTATTTTTTATAAGCGTTCACAAACTTGATGTTTACAGGGTTTTTGAGCGATTGAAAGTAGTTCCATGCTGCCAAGTGCCCAACTAATGGGGTGGTGTCGATACCACGAAGTTCTTCTTCACTCACAGAGAATGCCATCACAGGAATATCCGCCGCTTTGATGCCTTGGTTACCAAGCTCACGGTAGAAGGGGACGTTTGAGTCACCATTGATGGTGGAGATAACCGCGGTCTTTTTACCCGCTGAGAATTTTTTGATATTACCCACGATGGTTTGGTAGTTGTTAAAGCCAAATGGGGTATATTCTTCCATGATGTCGCTCTCTGCCACGCCTTTAGACTTTAAGAACGCCCGTAAAATCTTATTGGTGGTACGGGGATACACATAGTCAGTACCCAATAGCACAAAGCGTTTGGCACCGCCGCCTTCTGGTGACATCAAGTATTCAACCGCAGGAAGGGCTTGTTGGTTGGGCACGGCGCCGGTATAAAAGATGTTTTTGGACTGCTCTTGTCCTTCGTACTGCACAGGGTAGAATAATAAGCCGTTTAATTCTTCAACCACAGGCAACACGGATTTACGAGAAACCGATGTCCAGCAGCCAAAAATAACCGCGACTTTGTCTTGTGTCAGCAGCTGGCGCGCTTTTTCGGCGAACAATGGCCAGTCTGAGGCAGGGTCAACAACCACAGGCTCAAGTTTTTTGCCCATCACCCCACCTTTGGCATTGATTTCATCAATCGCCATCAACGCGGTGTTTTTGAGCGATGTTTCAGAGATTGCCATAGTACCTGAGAGTGAATGCAAGATACCCACTTTGATGGTATCGCCATTGCTCGGGGCAGGCGCACTACCGGTGGCAGCAGTGGTTGACGTGCCACTGGCTGGTTTGGCGTCACTTGATGATTGCGGTTTTGAACAACCTGTCAACATCATACTGCCCGTTACCGCTAGGGCAACCAAGGATCTGCCAAATGCACGACGGCTTAATTGACGCTCAGTCGTGGTTAGCTCGGTGGTTTTTTTGTCTAACATGTGTCACTCCTAAAAATAGATGGATTGCCGTTTTAAGGTAGAGGGTAACGGATAGGCTTTGGCTATCGGTTGCTGGTTGTCTTAACTGACTATAATGACAATTCAATTAGTGTGCCAATCTGCCTGTTAAAAGCTATTTTTGAAAACTTTATCAATTAAATCAAAATTTTAAGTTAATAAGATTAAAAACATTTATTTTAAATAATCACCCATTGGCTAAATGCTGCTCCTTGGTAAAAAATGGGCAAACTTTGGCGCCCTTAGCGATTTCACCAATCTGATGAACTGCAATGGTTTTTTGCACTATTACCATTCATCTAGCATTTATTTGGCATTGCTCTAGCACTCACCCAGCATTGCTCTAGTATTGATTGACGCCAAATTACGCTTTATCGTCAGTGTCTTTATGACATTACCCAATTTGTTGCATAAAAAAAGTGCAAGCCAGACAGCTTGCACCTTTTATCAAAAATGTTGTTAACCCCTATTTAATACCTAGTTAGCCAATACCAGTGCCATGCCCAATGCCGCCATGATTGAAGGCAGCCAAGACAGCTTGGGATGGGCATGGGATTGTGATTTTACCCAATTCATCACCCCTGCACCCACAGCAAACAAGGCGGACATCGCGGTTATCATGCCTAAGCCAAACCCTTGACTCACGCTACTGACTGGCATCTCCACGGCATGCGCCATCCCATGAAATAGCGTCAAACCAAATAAGCTCATTGCCATCATGAGCGAAAAGCTTTTTTGATTGGCTTGTGCTATCTTGGTGCGCTGCGCCAAAACTGCGACCGCTGTCAACACCACCGATAGCAAAATCGCACCTTCAATAATCGATGAGCCAATCGCCACATGAAATAGTTGCACCAAAGCAAAGCCTAACAGTAAGCTTGTCACCAATAAGCCTAAACCCAGTTTTTTGTGACGGGCAAACACCATGCCCATGCCAACTGCAAGCACCACATGGTCAAGACCTGAGATAGGGTGCATGAGCCCTGCGGTGACGGCAGCCATTAAATCTACCGAACTTGCGCCTGCATGATGGGTTAAACCATGACCGACATGCGCCACTGCTACACTTGAAAGGCTAACAAGCGCGGTTGCCAACGCCGTTTTTTGGGTTGTTTTTTGGGTTAAAGTTTTCATTATGTCTCCTTGATGTTATCGCATTTTTTACATATTTTCGCTTGAGCTTGGTAAATGTTGTACCGGCTGTGACGGAATCTCTAGCGCTCTTAGCATGCCCTGTTGTTGGATAAATTTGATAATGTCATCCAAACCGTCTTGAGTTTTCATGTTGCTAAACACAAACGGCTTATCGCCGCGCATTTTTTTGGCGTCTTTATCCATAATCGACAAATCTGCGCCCACGAGTGGCGCAAGGTCGGTTTTATTGATAATCAGCAAATCTGATTTGGTAATCCCGGGACCACCTTTACGGGGGATTTTGTCGCCTGCACTCACATCAATCACATAAATAGTCAAATCCGACAACTCTGGGCTAAAGGTCGCCGCCAAGTTATCACCGCCCGACTCAATGATAATCAGCTCAAGACCGTCAAAGCGATTTTGCAAGGTGGCCACGGCATTAAGATTAATCGATGCATCTTCACGAATCGCTGTGTGCGGACAGCCGCCCGTTTCCACGCCGATAATCCGCTCAGCGGGCATGGCATCGTGGCGGGTCAAAAACTCCGAATCTTCTTTGGTATAAATATCGTTGGTAATCACCGCCATGTTGTACACATCTTTGAGACGGCGACACAGACTTAAAGTCAAAGCGGTTTTGCCAGAGCCAACAGGCCCACCAATGCCAAGGCGTAACGGGGATAAGTGAGGCTGTTGGGTTGAGGTTTTTTGGGTAAAGCCAGTCATGGGGTTTCCTTGTGAGTGATATTAAAGACAGGGGTTTAGGAACAGGGGTTTAGGAACGAAACAGACGACTGTATTGTTGTTCATGATGACAGGATAATTCTGCCAACGACGGTACAGACGCTGATAGTTGCAAGTGGTTGATTAAAATTAGTAATGTTTGGGCATGCTGCTGTGCCTGTAAAAATTGTGGCGCAATGTCTTGTAGCTTAGCCATAGCCGTTTGCTGATGATGGATGGCTGTCAATGCCGTTTTGACTTTGCTGGCTTGCGTTTGGCAAAGCTTGGCAATCGATTCATCCATCGCTTGCCCCAATTGCCAAATAATACGCTGCCCTGCCATTTGTCCCAGCGGCAAGGTTTTGACAATCGCCAAGGTCAGATTTTCCATTTGAGCAAACGCATAGGTCGTCAGGCTATCGGCTATCGGCAGTTGCCAAAAATACGCCAAGCGAGCGAATAACGGTAAATAGCCTTGCGCTATCCAATCTTGTGGCATCGCAAGGTCGAGCACGCCATCGAGCCAAGCACAAAATGCCTGCGCCAATTGTTGACTCTCTAATAAAAACTCATGGCTATCACGGCTTGCCCCATAAAAATTGGCTAGACTATCCACTAAGCTATCGTGAGTTGTTTGCGCTGACAAGTGCATCATACTTGCCATCAGCGGCAGTTCAAAATTGAGTAAGACCTCTTGCTGATACGCCTGCAAAAACGCCAAACTACTGGCTTCATCATGGATAAAGCCTTGCTCAATGGCAGACTCCACCCCTTGGGAATAGGTATAACTGCCAATCGGCAAATTGCTCGACGCCAGCATCATCAGCTTAAGCAATTGTTGGGGCGGCGCCTTCTGCGTAAGGTGCGACGTTGTTGTCATCGTTTTCATAAAAAAAACGTGGCTTTGGTTAAATCGCCGACGATTGTGCTTTGCGTGTCGGTATGGCTTAACCGATTATCATGCCCATGTGAATGCCCGCCATGCCCATATGCGCCTGTTTCTGGTTCAAAAGCGTGCGCTGCTTCGCTCACGGTTAAGCCTAACTTCACCAGCATATCGGCAAGCACATAATCGGGCTCAAAGTACAAGGCATAATCATTGTCATGCTCAACGAGCATCAGTGGTACATGACGATTGCCCAAATGATAGGCTCCGCGCATCAGTTCAAAGGCATTGTCGGCGGTGACTTTGGTGAGGGTTTGCGGTTTGGCAAAAATTTGTATCATGTCGCCTGACGCATTTTGTACCACATCACCATTTTTTAACGTGCCAGTACGGGGCAAATCTATGCCAATGGCTTCACCATTTTGCAGGGTGGCACGAAAGCGTGACCGCTGGCGTGTGTCGAAATCGAGCTGCAAGAACTGTCCGTTTTGTTGTTGCGTTGCCAATATCGCTGTTTGTTCAGCGGTTGGTTGTTCGAGACGTTGGGTAAAAATTTTCATTGGTAGCCTTTTAAAATAAAAAATAACGCTGTGCCATTGGCAACACAGCCGACGGCTCGCAAGTGAGAAGCTCACCATCGGCACGTACTTCATAGGTTTCTGGGTTAATCGACATCTCCGGGCAATAGCTATTAAACCGCATATCTTTTTTGCGAATGTTACGAATACCCTGCACGGGTCGAATCACTTTTTGCAAGCCGAGTTTGTGTTGGATATTGTTGTCAAAGGCGATTTTGGATACAAAGGTGATACTGGTTTGGTGGGTGGCTTTGCCAAGGCTTGCGAACATCGGACGATAATGCACCGGCTGCGGGGTTGGAATAGAGGCATTGATATCACCCATCGGGTAAGCGGCGATGCTACCACCTTTTAAAATCGTGTCAGGTTTGACCCCAAAGAATTTGGGCGACCATAGCACCAAATCCGCCCATTTACCGACTTCTACCGAACCGACTTCCTCAGCAATACCGTGGGTAATGGCAGGATTAATGGTGTATTTGGCGATATAGCGTTTGATGCGAAAATTGTCGTTGCTCTTGATGTCATCCACATCGGTGAGCGTGATACCTTGCTCGCTGTGGCTAGATACATCGGGTGCTAAAAATCCGCGTTGGCGTTTCATTTTATCCGCCGTTTGCCAAGTGCGGATAATCACCTCGCCCACCCGTCCCATCGCTTGCGAGTCGCTACTCATCATCGAGATTGCCCCCAAATCGTGCAAAATATCTTCAGCGGCGATGGTTTCTTGGCGGATACGGCTCTCAGCAAAGGCGATATCTTCGGCAATCGCAGGGCTCAAATGGTGACAGACCATCAGCATGTCGAGATGCTCATCGATGGTGTTGATGGTAAACGGTCGCGTGGGGTTGGTCGACGACGGCAACACATGCGGCTCGCCAATCGCCCGCAAAATATCAGGGGCGTGCCCGCCGCCTGCGCCTTCGGTGTGAAAGGTGTGAATACAGCGGTCTTTAAAAGCATTTAGCGTGCTTTCTAGATAGCCACTTTCGTTGAGCGTATCGGTGTGAATCGCCACTTGCACATCATACTCTTCGGCAACGCTCAAGCAGTTATCAATCGCTTGCGGCGTGGTGCCCCAGTCTTCATGCAGTTTTAGCCCGACCACGCCCGCTTCGATTTGCTCGACAATCGGCTGCGGCAAGCTGACATTACCTTTGCCCAGTAGCCCAATGTTCATGGGCATATCATCAAGGGCTTTGAGCATGGTTTCGATATGGTATTTGCCGTTGGTGCAGGTGGTGGCAAGCGTGCCTTGGGCAGGCCCTGAACCACCGCCAATCATGGTGGTTACCCCAGACATCAAGGCAACTTCCGCTTGCTGTGGCGCGATAAAGTGAATATGGGTGTCAATCCCGCCCGCGGTCAAAATTTTGCCTTCACCTGCAATAATCTCGGTGCTTGCGCCAATGGCGATGGTGACATTGGATTGAATATCGGGGTTGCCCGCCTTGCCAATCGCCCAAATTCGGCTGTCTTTTATCGCCACATCGGCTTTATAAATCCCGGTATAATCCAAAATAAGCGCGTTGGTAATCACGGTGTCAGCCACCTCAGCAAACGGGCGCTGCCCTTGCCCCATGCCATCACGAATCACTTTGCCACCGCCAAATTTGACCTCTTCACCATAGCTAGTAAAGTCTTTTTCCACTTCCAGCCACAGCTCGGTATCAGCAAGACGCAGTTTATCCCCCACGGTTAAGCCAAAATGCTCGGCATACATTTGGCGGGGTACGGTTTTTTGTGATTTTGCTAAACTTGCGGTATCCACAGATGCGGCAGCTTGCCCCATCACCCGCCCTGCAAACCCAAAAATCGCCTTGTTGCCACCAAACTCGACCAGTTCAACTGTTCGCGCTTGCCCTGGCTCAAAGCGCACTGCCGTACCCGATAAAATATTTAAGCGAAACCCGAGCGCCTTGTCACGGTCAAACGCCAGTGCGTCATTGGCTTCGGCAAAATGGTAGTGAGAGCCAATTTGAATCGGTCTGTCGCCGGTGTTTTTGACCAAAATAGTTTGGACGGCGCGCCCTTCATTAAGGATAATGGCTTGGTCTTTTAGCTTATATTCGCCAACTTTCATGGTTTACCCCTTATAGTCTTAAATTACACAATCGGTTGGTGAATAGTCACCAGTTTGGTACCATCGGGAAAGGTGGCTTCCACTTGCACATCGTCAATCATCTCAGCGATGCCATCCATCACATCCTCAACCCTAAGCCACGTGGTGCCCTCACCCATCAACTGTGCCACTGTTTTACCGTCTCTTGCCCCTTCAAGTACCAACATACTGATATAGGCAATCGCTTCTGGATAGTTAAGTTTTAAGCCACGTTGTTTGCGGCGCTCGGCAACCAGTCCTGCGGTAAAAATAAGTAATTTATCTTTTTCGGCGGGGGTTAAATGCATGGGTTACTCCAATTATTTTTTTAGTGTTAAAATTAGACCTTCACTGCCACTAGGTTGCCCAAATTCGGGGCAAATGACTGGCTTGTTGCCACATTAAAGTGCGAATTTCACCGCGAACTGCACCAAAACTGTCAAAACATTGGCGGACATCATCCCCCAAATAGCGAATAATCATCACCTCCCCTGTTTGGGTGCAAGAGACAGGCAAGCTATGGTGGTCGATAAATAAACGTAATTGCTTGACCCATTCAATCAGCTGTTTTTGCGCATCAACACTTGGCACAACCCATAAGCTGGCAAAGACGCTATGGTTATTTAGCCCCACGGCTGAGCCAAACCAATCGTGTTGGGCACAGTGATGTAAGGTATCAGCAAGCAGCAATTTGGGCTGCTCATCCACGCGCCAAAATAGGTTTGATAAGCGCATCTCGCCTGTACTGTAGCGCTCGCCATGATGCTCTCGCCCTAACAGGTTAATTTCCCAAGCGATAACACTGGCAGCTGGGCTGATAAAAAACTGATTGGTGGCATGGGCAAAACTTGCGTTATAAAAACAGTTTTCTTGCGGTAGCCATTCAAAACGGCTGTCATCTTGCAGATAAACCGTGACATTTTGAACAGCATAATTATTTGAATTTTCTTGGGTTTCTTGGGTTTCTTGGGTTTCTTGGGTTTCTTGGTTTTTTTGGGGTTTTTTGATTGGTGCACTGTCATCGCTTTGCTTGTTAGCGGTGTAACTTGGTAAATTACCGTACCATTTGTTTGCCCCGGGCGTGGTAATCACGGCGTGGGCGTGATGTTTTACGCCAATATCAATATCGAGTTTATCGCCTAAAGCGATGCCTGCAGGTGGATACAGCATAATGACATGACAAATACCTTGCTGTTCACCGCTTTCAGGATACAAGGCTTTTTGTACCCGCAAGGCGCCTTGGTGATGGCGTTGTACCAAATTGGTGCGCGCATGCTCACCCGCATGTTGGGCGTCAAAAGCTAAAGTAAGGACTGAGTGCCAAGTCATATCTATCTAACTATATGAAAAATATATGGTTTTATAGAATGCAAGGGCTGTGCCACATTGCGGCAGTGAGCCTTGATACCAGCATTGATACCAATATAGTGAAGCCCAAATCAAGGATGTTTAGGCGGTTTGGGCTGTTATTAGACTTGAGTATCGACTTCTGTGAGTTGTCGATGCCGCTGCATGGGCAATTTGATAGAATTTAGGAGGGTGGCTAAAAGGATTAATACCATCCCTGAGTACTGCATGCCATTGAGCGATTGGTGCAGTAATACGATCGACAATACAATCGCGGTAAACGGCTCAAACACGGTGAATACTGAGGCTTTGGTCGCAGGGAGTTTATGCAGGGCTGACATATACAAGAAAAACGGAATCACGGTACCCACTAGGCTGAGCCCCATCACCCACAACCAAGTGATGGCAGGCATGGTAAACGCTTTGGCATAGGTTTGATAGGTCATCGGTAGCAATATTGACTTCCTCCCCTTGCTAAAGTGAGGGGATTCCTTCTACAAGACGGTCAAGCCCGACCGCAAGAATGTTCTTAGCAGC
>OFDC01000440.1_pt1 | contig 32110 bp, 25 predicted proteins | sample 1520941 | NCBI WGS metagenome assembly OFDC01 (sample SAMEA94258168, study PRJEB24077) | hot springs metagenome | biome: Aquatic biome; feature: Water | place: India | collected 2012-12-06 | depth 5 m | reverse complement strand
GGGCCCGACGCGCAATCCGTGGAACCCGGAGCGCATCGCGGGCGGCTCGTCCGGCGGCGCGGCGGCGGCGGTTGCGGCAGGCGTGATCCCTGCGGCTCACGCCACCGACGGCGGCGGCTCGATCCGCATTCCCGCCTCTGCCTGCGGCCTGTTCGGCCTCAAGCCCTCGCGCGGGCGCGTGCCGATGGGCCCTGCCCGCACCGAAGGCTGGGGCGGCATGTCGGTCCACCACGCGGTCAGTCGCACCGTGCGCGATTCCGCCGCGATCCTTGATGCGACGCACGGAGTGGAAGCGGGTTCGCGCTACAGCGCGCCGACGCCGGAGCGGCCATTCCTGCAGGAAGTCGGGCGCGATCCCAGCAAGCTGCGCGTCGCGCTGATGCTCAGCCCCTATTCGGGCGCGCCGGTCGATCCCGAGGTTGTCGAAGCCACCCGCGCCGCCGCGAAACTGCTCGAAAGTCTCGGCCACCACGTCGAGGAAGCAGCGCCCAGGATCGACATGGCCGCAATCGGCGCCAGCAGCTTCGCGCTGATGGCCTCCTCGGTCGCCGCCGATTGCATCGACCGCGCCAAGGCTCTGGGCATTGAACTCGGCCCCGACGTGCTCGAGCGGACCACGCTTGATTTCGTGGCCATGGGCAAGAGCTACACCGGTATGGACTTCGCGCGCGGCAACAACGCCTACCAGGCTGCCGCCGTCACCATCGCGCAGTTCATGGAACGCTATGACGTGATCCTCTCGCCCACCCTTTCCGCGCCGCCGCTGCCGCTGGGCCACATCGGCCTCGATACCGGGCGCTCGATGATGGAGTGGGGCCGCGAAGTCGGCACCTTCACCGCGTTCACCGGCATCTACAACGGCACCGGGCAGCCCTCGATGTCGCTTCCCCTCGCCATGTCCAAGGACGGGTTACCCATCGGGATAATGGTCACCGGCCGCTACGGCGAGGAGGGCCTCCTGTTTAGGCTGGCCGGGCAAGTTGAGAAGGCTGCACCGTGGGGCGCGCGTCGGCCGAAGGTCTAGCTCCTCGCTTTATATCCGACGACAGCAAATGGATCCCGGTCTGCGCCGGGATGACGCTGGATTTATGTCCCCGGCGCTGTTCCGCGATCCACCCCGCGCAGATCTTCCACCGTTGCAATCGGGCCGATGGCGGCGTTGTACTTCACGGTCTGCAGGACAAGCTCGGTTTCGGCCTCGCGGATGCCGTCCAAGGCGAGAACCTGATTGGTGACGGCGGCGGCATCATCGAGGCTGGGCAGGACGCAGATGGCGATCAGGCGCAGCGCGGCGTTGGCGTCATAGAGTGCGCGGACCTGGGGCAGGGCGAGCAGGCCTTCGCGAACGGCATCGAGCTTCCCACTGGCGCACTTGACCGTGACGAACATCATGTGCTGCCCGGCATTGGTGGCATCCAGCCCTCGCGCGATATCGACGATGGGGACGAGCTTGAGCAGTCCTGCGCTCTGCAGCCGCTTGACCCGGCCGCGCACAGTGCCTTCCGTGACCCCCAAGTCCACAGCGATCTTCCGGAAAGAAAGGCGCGCGTCTTCGGCCAGAGCTTCGGCGATCTGGCGGTCGAGATCGTCGGTCTGGGGGAAAGAGTCGATCATGCCGCGAGCGGCCCTACGGCTGTGTTGTAGCGGTAGACGGTGTTGAGCAGCTCGACGTCGACATCCTCGACGCCCGCGATGCCGGCGGAGACATCGCGTGCCGCCTCGATCATCTCGCGCGCGGCATGGAAAGCGTAGAGGCAGCTCACCGGATAGCGGCCCGAAGTGATGTGCACGGAAAGGACGTGTTCTCGCAGCGCCAGTTCCTGCGCGACATCGAGCGGTGCCCGCCCGCTGACCTGCAAGCGGATGCGGGCGAGCAGGCGATAACCGTGGACGCGGAAATCAGCGAGGGCAACGACCCGCATCAGGCCGGCGGCATCCATCGCGCGGATGCGATTGGCGACGAGATTGCCGGTCAGGCCCAGTTCCTCGCCGATCACGGTCGATTGCGCGCGGCCATCGCGTTGCAGCACTTCGATGATGCGCAGGTCGATCTCGTCGAGCGTTGCACCCTTGGTGCGGCGTGTCGGCTTTTCTTCAGACAAGGTGTTCCCCCGGTTTGCGTAAGGCAGCCTAGAGTGCGCTACGCAACGGGGCAAGGGCGAGCGGGAGGGGCGTAGCGATCAGCCGCGCGGTTCGCGTGGCAGGCCCAGCCCGCGCTCGGCGATCAGGTTGCGCTGGATCTGGTTGGTGCCGCCATAGATCGTGTCGGCACGGCTGAACAGGAACAGGTTGGGCAGAACGTCCCATTCGTAAGCGTCGTCTGCGGCAACCTCGCCCGCCTGCCCCAGCACGTCCATCGCCAGTTCACCAAGGCGGCGTCGCCAAGAGGCCCATTGAATCTTGTAGGTCAGCGCCGCGCCGTCGATGCTGGAATGATCGCTGTTCGAAAGCATTCGCAACGCGCCGTAGCGCATCAGGCGCAGGCCGATTTCGGCACTCGCGATACGCTGTCGGATGACGGGATCGCGGTCCTTGCCCGTGACTTTGGCTGCCTCGATGATCTCGTCCAGTTCGTTGCGGAAGCCCATCTGCTGCCCAAGCGTGGAGACGCCGCGTTCGAAGGCCAGCAGGCCCATTGCGATCTTCCAGCCATCGCCGGGTGCGCCGATCAGACTGTCGGCCGGGCAGCGCGCTTCGGTGAAGAAAGTCTCGTTGAATTCGGCATCGCCGTTGATCTGACGGATCGGGCGAACCTCGATGCCGGGCTGGTCCAGCGGCATCATCAGGAAGGTCAGGCCCTTTGGCCCCTGCGATCCTTCTTGCGTGCGGGTGACGACGAAGATCCAGTCGGAGATATGGGCAAGGCTGGTCCAGATCTTCTGTCCGTCAACGATCCACTCGCCGCCCTCCAGTCTGCCCTTGGTGCGCACGCTGCCAAGGTCCGACCCGGCATTGGGTTCGGAGAAGCCTTGGCAGAAGATCGTCTTGCCGGCGGCGATGTCCGGCAGGAAGCGGCGCTTCTGCTCATCTGTTCCGAAGGTGAGAATGGTGGGGCCAGCAAGCTCAACGCCGATGTGATTGATACGGCCGGGGACGCCGGCACGGGCATATTCCTCGGCAAAGATCACCTGCTGGGCCAGCGAAGCATCACGCCCGCCCCATTGCGTCGGCCAACCGATGCAGCCCCAGCGGTGTTCGCCCAGCTGCTGCTCCCACTCGCGCCGCCGTTCTGGCATGGCGGTAAGCTGGGTGATGCCCTTGATGTCGCGGAACTCGCCCGCCATCTGGCTCTGCAGCCAGTCGGCGCATTCGGCGCGGAAGTTTTCGTCGGCGGCGGAAAATCCAAGCTTCATGGGGCGCCCCTCAGCCCGGCATGTACAGCTGGGCAGCCTTGCCACCATCGACGGGCAGCGCGGTGCCGGTGATGTAGCTGGCCGCACTCGACAGCATGAAGACGATCGCTTCGGCCAGTTCATCTGGCTCGCCACCGCGCTGCATCGGAATGGCGCGGGTGGTGGCGGCGGCAAATTCGGGAGCGCGGCTTTCGTAGTCCTGGGTCGCGGCGGTCTGTACCTGTCCCGGCACAATGGCGTTGATGCGGATGCCGAGAGGGGCGCCTTCCATTGCCGCAGCGGCGGTGAAGTGGACCAGCGCGGCCTTCGAGGCCGAATAGCTTGCCATGTTGGCCAGCGCCTTGATCCCGCAGGTGGATGCGATGTTGACGATGGATCCGCGTTGGCGGCCTTCCAGCTCTTGCTTGGCCATGACCGCCATCGCGGCCTTGGTGCCGACAAACACAGCATCTGCATTGACTGCAAAGTCCTTGCGCCAATGTTCGAGCGTCAACTTTGAAATCGGGGCGTAGTGCACCGACATGGCGTTGTTGACGAGCATGTCGAGCCGGCCATGGCGCGCGGCCACATCCTCGATCAGCGCCGTGAAGGCGGCATCGTCGGAAACGTCGAGCCTGACAGCTTCGACTTTGCCAACTGCGGCGATCTCGGCACGGGCCGCTTCAAGCTTGTCCTCGCGGCGTGCGCAGATCACCACGGTCGCACCGCGCAACGCGAGAAGCTTTGCGGTGGCAAGCCCTATGCCGTCGCTTCCGCCGGTGACCACGGCAACCTTGCCGGTCATGTCATGAGCCATTGGTTTGCTTCTCCCGATTCCATGATCTCAACGCAAATGCACCTGACACTGTGTTCGTGTCAATCTAATGCGTAAAAAATACTTCTATTAAATTCGAATATGTGCATTGCGCGCTGTCGCTACCAAGCCTTTGCGGTATTTTGGCATACCTTTACATTGCACAGGAGGTTCCGCAATCGGCCACGCACCCTATTCGCTAGATTATTCCTTGGAAACCAATAGCTTCGTGCGTAAAATGTCGCCTTGGTGCCTCAAATCTTAAAGGTGACTGATGGTCCTGAAGCGGAAGACCCGAAGCGCCGAGGTGGTTGCGTCGACTGGCTATACCGCCGCCGATAAGCGGTTGTTAATCGCGTTTGAACTAGCCGTCGTGATCAATGTCATGGCCTGTATCTTGATCCTGCCAGCCATAATTATCGAGAACGCCGCGCATAGGGCCGAAAGATCTGCACTGTATAATCGCGATTGATCAATGACGCGGCTGTTCTCGCTCAGCTGAACCATGCGCCACCATTGACATTGATCGTGCTGCCGGTGGCAAAGCTGGCGTCCTCGCTGGCGAGATAGGCCACGGCGCCGGCGACTTCCTCCGGGCGCGCGAGGCGCTTCATCACGCTGTCCGCGGCCACCGCGGCCTTCACCTCTTCGGGCAGCGGCGCGTAGATCGGGGTCTCGGTTGCGCCGGGGTTGACCGCGTTCACGCGGATGCCTCGCGGGGCGAGTTCGCGAGCCATTGCGCGGGTCATACCAAGGACGGCGGCCTTGGCGGTGACGTAGGGCACCGGGCCATTACCGGCGAGCGCAGCGGTTGAGCCGATGTTGATAATCGAACCGCCAGCGCCTTGCGACGCCATGATGCGCACTGCGGCACGGCTGCAGCGGAAAACGCCGTCGAGCGTGACCGAGAGGACGCGGCTCCAGCCTTCGTCAGCGCAGTGGATGGTCTGGTCGGCAAAGGCGCTGTCATCGCCGTCCGCGCGGGCGGCTTGCCCGGCATAGAATTCGGCCATGCCATCGCCCGGTGCGCTGCCGACCCCGGCGTTATTGACGAGAATGTCGATTCCGCCCAGCGCCTGGGCGACTTGAGCGAAGGCAGCATCGACCGAGGCCGTGTCGGAGACGTCGCACGCCACGCCGATATGTGGTGCAGGCAGCACTTCGCCAGCCTTCTGTGCCGTAAGGTCCAGTACGGCGACCGTTGCGCCTTCTTCTGCCAGGCGGCGGGCAATAGCCGCGCCGATGCCTTGCGCTCCGCCGGTAACGACCGCGCGCTTTCCTTCCAGTCTGTTCATGGTGTCCTCGCTCAGTCCGCGCGTGGGTAGTCGGTATAGCCGCGGGCGTCATCGCCGTGGCCCGTGTAGAAAGTGGCACGGTCACCCTTGGCCAGCGGGGCGCCAGTGCGGAAGCGCTCCACCAGATCGGGGTTGGCGATCCAGGCGTAGCCGAACGAGACGGCCTCGGCCTTGCCTTCGCCGATCACCGCGTTGGCCTTTTCGAGCGTCAGGCCGCAGTTCTCGATCACCGGGCCGGACCAGTTGGCGCGGACGAGTTCGAGTGAGTCGAACCCGGCGTTGGGGATGTGGATGAGGTGGCAGTACGCCAGCCCCATTGCGTCCACGGCTTTCAGGAGCGTGGCGTAAGTCTCGCCGGGATCGGCATCGGCCATGCCGTTGAAGGTGACGCCGGGGCAAATGCGGAAACCGACGCGACCGGGGCCAATAGCGGCAGCGAGTGCCGACAGCGTTTCCACCACGAAGCGGACGCGGTTCTCGGCGTTGCCTCCGTAGGCGTCGCTGCGCTGGTTGGAATTTGACGAGAGGAACTGCATCGGCAGGTACCCCGAGGCGCAGTGCAGTTCGACCGCGTCGATGCCGGCGGCGCGGGCATTGCGGGCAGCGGCTACGTATTCGGCGATAACACCGGGAATTTCGTGCGCTGCCAAGGCGCGGGGTATCTCGGTGGCAACGGGGACGCCATCGGGGCCTGGGATCGGATCGGGGCAGGGGATTGCGCTGGGGGCGACGGTTTCGGCGTCTGCGTCCTTGTTGGCGCGCACGGCGGCGCGGCCAACGTGCATCAACTGCATCGCGACCAGGCCGCCCTCGGCATGTACCGCATCGGCCACCTTGCGCCAGCCTGCGACCTGCTCGGGCGAATGAATGCCCGGCGTGCGCCAGTAGCCCTTGCCATGCGGAGAAGGCTGGGTGCCTTCCGTCACGATCAGGCCAGCAGAGGCGCGCTGGCGGTAGTATTCGACCATGAGGTCGGTAGGCTCGTCATGCGGTCCGGCGCGGTCACGCGTCATCGGCGCCATGACCACGCGGTTGCGCAAGGACAGATCCCCGATCCGTACTGGCGAGAAGACGTCGGTCATTACGCTCAGCTCCGCACGCGAGGCTTGGGCAACGGCGCGCCGCGGCGCATCGTCTCGATGAACTTCTCGAGCGGGGCGGCGGGTTCGACCGGACCATCGTGCGGCTGGCCGTTGCGCGCCCAGTAGGTCTTCCAGCTGGGGAACAGGTCGTGGAAGCTGCCGTGATAGGGCGGTACGCCCGGCCAGCGCATCTTGCGATCACCGATGGGTGGCTGGTTTAGGTCGCTAGCGTACCAATAGAGCGGCAGGCGGCGGCGGAAGTACCATCGGCCATCGATGCGTTCGTACTGGTCGAAATAAATCATCTGCATGATGACCCATTCCGGTCCGCACTCGTGCTCGTTCTTGGAATAGACGACGCCCTGCGCGTGGTCGGGATCGTCGAAGTCGATGATGTGGCCGCCGATGTGATGGCTGGTGCCGTCGAATTGCATCGAGTGGGTCTCATCGAACCAGTCGCGCAGGGCCTTGCGGCCGGATTTGCCGCCACCGACGCGAACGTCTTCGGGGAACAGGTTCACCCAGGCATCGCCATCGCGCATGTCGAGGGCGAGCGAATACTTGGCGGGCAACTGGCGGATCGCGTCGAGCGATTCCAGCCGGTCGATGCGGGCGAGGAGAGAAGCGTCTGTCATGCGCTGGCGCGTCCTGTTGTGCGCCCCTCGATCGGGGCCTCGTCAAACTTGTACTTGATGATGTCGACCACGATCGCCGGGGTCAGCGTGCGGATGCCGCGCACGGTGGAGAGCTTGTCGAGCAGGAAATCGGACAGGCTGTCGAAATCGCGCAGGGCAACGAGCATGTCGATGTCGTAGCGGCCGGTGACCATGTGCGCGGCGAAGACTTCGGGCAGGGCACCGAGTTCGGCGGCGACTTCGGAAGCCGGGCGGCCGTCCACCTCCACCGAGATGCGCAGCAGGACGTTGAAGCCGTGGGCCGAGAAGTCCGACACGGCTACGACACGCAACTGGTTGGCGTCCTCCATCCGGCGGATGCGGGTGGAAACAGTGGTTGCGGTAAGGCCCAGGCGCTCGGCGATCTGCTGGTTGTTGGCGCGGCCATTGCTGCGCAACTCACGGATGATCGCCTGATCTGTCGCGTCAAAGCTGAACACGCGGGCGGCAAGGCTGCTCGCGCTGCGGGCGGGAGGACGTGCCATCAGGCCGCTTCGCAAATCGCGCGCACCGCTGCGCGCGCGCCGTGCATCGCGCCTTCGATGTAGCCGACGCCGGTGGCATCGCCGATGGCATGGACTTCGAACCCGGCAGCGCGCAGCGCATCCGCCAGTGTCAGATCCCCATACGCCCCCTTTGCGACGACAACGTTGCCGGCGGGAACAGTTTGTGGCTGGCCTGCAGCGTCAGTGAAGGTCACGCTGTCCTTGCCGATCTCGATTCCGGTGGCACCGGCGTGAAGACCGACGCCGTGTTCGGCGAGTTCGGCCATCAGGCGCATGCGGCGCACTAGGATGAGGCCTTTGCCCATGCGCGGCGCTTCCTCGATCACGTTTACGGTGCGGCCGCGCTCGCTCAGGAATTCGGCGAGTTCGAGGCCGACCAGTTCGCCGCCGATGATCGTGACGGTATCGGCCAGTGGCATCCAGGCATGGGTGGCCTTGCGCACCAGTGCGAGGTTGGCAGTCGCGCCGGTGGCCGCGCCGACCTTGGTGGCAAGGCGCGTGAACAGGCCGGTCTTGCGCTTCAAATCGTCGGAGCTTTCACCCAGCATCATGCGGCGCATGTCGTCGCCCGAGTAGACGTGGTCCTGATCGTTGCCGGGGATCGAAGGCATGTCGCGTATCGCGCCGGTGGCGACGATCACGCTCTGCACGCCGAGCTCGCGCAGCAGTTCGGGGGTTGCGACAGTCGACAGGCGGACGTCGATACCGGCCTCCTTCACCTCGCGACGCAGCCATTCCAGCAGGCGCTCGTTCGGTTCATAGGCAAGGCTGGCAAAGCGCAAGGTGCCGCCCAGGCGGTCCGACTTTTCGATCAGCGTGACCTTGTGACCCAGTGCTGAAAGGCGGCGGGCCGACTCCATACCGCCCGGTCCGCCGCCGATAACCGCGACGTGGCGGCCATTGTCGCTGGCGGCAGGCGCTTCGCCTTCGAATTCATGCGCGAGATTGGCATTGACCGCGCAGCGCGTGGGCTGGCCCATGTAGATCGCCGAGACGCAAGTGTAGCAATAGACGCAAGGGCGCACCTTGTCGGTCTCGCCCGCGGTCAGCTTGCGCGGCAGGTGGGGGTCGGCGAGGAGCTTGCGGCCCATCGCGACGAAGTCGGTCTCGCCTTTGGCGATGGCGTTTTCGGCACTGTCGACCTCGATACGACCCGAGCCGATCACCGGAATCGACACGGCCTTGCGGATTTCGGCCGTGGCGGGGAGGTTCCAGTTTTCGAGATGCGGGATGTTGGACTGCGAATGCAGCTTGCCGACCGAGGTGTCATGATACGAGGTAATGGTGATGGCATCGACGCCAGCGGCTTCGACCAGCCGGGCATTTTCCTTGGCCATTTCCAGTGTGATGCCGCCGGGCTTGCCCACTTCCTGAGAATCGAGCTTGATCCATAGCGGAAAGTCGCGGCCGACTTCGGCACGGATCGCGGCGATGACCTCCAGCGTGAGGCGCAGGCGGTTCTCCACGCTGCCGCCGTACTGGTCGGTACGGGTATTGGTGTAGGGCGAGGTGAACGAGGACAGGAGGTAGCCATGCCCGCCGTGGATCTCGATCCCGTCAAAACCGGCTTCCTTGGCGCGGCGCGCGCCCTGGGCAAATTGCTGCACGGCCAGGTCGATGTCGGCCTGTTCGAGCACCTTGAGCTCGGGCATCTTCATGCCGGCCAGCGCCTGGAGTTCCTCCATCAGGAAGTAGTCGATGAAGCTGCCCTTGGGCGCGGGCGGCACGGCCGGGCCCCACAACTTGTGGCCCCAGCGGTTGAAGCTGTAGCCGGCAACGAAGCCGCCGTGGTGGAGCTGGGTGGCGATCTTCGCGCCTTGGGCATGGACCCGGTCGGTCAGCGCCTTGAGGCCGGGGATGAAGCGATCGTCCGAAATAGCGGTCTGCTGCATGGCCACGGCGCCGACCGGCCATGCCACGCCGGCCACGCCGCAGATGATCAGGCCCGCCCCGCCGCGCGCCTGCTCCTCATGATAGGCGATCAGCTGTTCGCCAACAGTGCCGTCGTCTTCCGAAAGACTTACGCCCATCGCGGTGACGGCAATGCGGTTCTTCGTCTCCATCGTGCCAATGCGGCCGGGCGAAAGCAGGTGGGGGTAGAGGTTGGATGACACGTGGCACTTCCTCGTCCGTTGGCATCAGCGCGTCGAGCGATCACGCGGCCAAATTGTCGATTATTGCGTAATCCATGGATCATACGGTTACGATAATCAAGGTGCGAGACGTGAAAAACAAGCGCGTTGCGCAATCAGGATGACGGGAGCCACCGAGTAATGCCTGTTTGGTGCGGATTATCTGGCGGATTCGTAGAAAGTTCCGCCACAGGTTACGCATGGTGTTGACAATGCACGCGTCCTAGCGGCATCTGCGTTGCCTGATAGCATGGGCTTCCGCCAAGGAATCCGGGACAGGATCGAGATGGGCATGGATTGGCAGAGCGAAGTCGACGTGGTCGTCGTCGGATCGGGCGCGGGCGGGATGCTGGCTGCGCTGGTGGCGGCAAAGAACCGCGCCGAAGTGCTGGTGGTCGAGAAGGACAAGCTCTGGGGCGGAACCAGCGCGACTTCGGGCGGCGGCATCTGGATTCCCGGCAGCGATCAGGCCAAGGCCTTGGGCTTCGATGACAATCTCGACGATGCGTTCAAGTACGTCCGCGCGCTTTCGGCCGACAACGTGCCCGACGAGAACATCCGCGCATATGTCGAGAACGCCGCGCCGATGCTGCGCTGGGTGACTGCGAACACCGGCGTCACCTACACCTCGCAACCCTACCCCGATTATCACGCCGAGAATCCCGGCGGATCGGTGACCGGCTACCGCACCCACTTGCCCGAGATGTTCGACGGCACGCTGCTGGGTGAGGACCTCAAGACTCAGCGGCTACCATCGCCGGCCGCGAGCCTGTTCGGCTACCTCAACTGGACTTTCGCCGAGACCTACCAGCTGCTCTATCGCGGGCCGGGCTGGCTCACCGGCCTTGCGAAGAACATGGCCAAGTACTGGTTCGATTGGCCGCTGCGCTTCACCTCGCGCAAGGACCGGCGGCTGACGCTGGGCAACGCGCTGACCGGTGGGTTGCGAGTGGCCCTGAATGAGGCGGGGGTGTCGGTGTGGTTGAAGACGCCGATGCGCGAACTGGTCACCGAGAACGGCAAGGTTGTCGGCATCGTGGTGGAGAAGGACGGCAAGCCCTTTGCCATTCGCGCGCGCAAGGGTGTGGTGCTGGCGGCGGGCGGGTTCGACAAGAACCAGCAGATGCGCGATGCGAACGCGCCGCTCTACAACAAGGCCTGGGCCTCGGGAGGGGTGACCAGCAACACCGGCGATGCGATCCGGGCGGGCGAGGCCGTGGGCGCGGGCACGATGAACATGCATTCGGCATGGGCCGCGCCGGTGTTCCATGTGCCGGGCGAAGATCGCGGGCGACTCTGCACCATCGAGCGCGCGCTGCCGGGGTGCATCATGGTCAACCAGAAGGGCCAGCGCTATCTCAACGAGGCGGCTTCGTACCACGTCGTCGGCCAGCAGATGGCGCGGCGGCAGCGCGAATTCGGCGACGCCAGCCCCAGCTGGATGGTATTCGACCACAAGTACCGCCACCAGTTCCCGATGGGACCGTTGCTGCCGCTGGTGCCCGACTGGCTGCAATCTGGCGCGGTCAAGTCGATCCTCAAGAAGGGGCGCACCATCGGCGAACTGGCCAAGGCCATGGGCGTCGATCCCGCGGCTCTGGAGCTTCAGGTAACGCGCTTTAACGCTGGCGCGGCCAAGGGCGAGGACCCCGAATTCCATCGCGGCGAGGCGGCCTATGACAAGATGTATGGTGACTATCGCCACCAGCCCAACCCCTGCCTGCGCCCGCTGACTGAGGGGCCGTTCTACGCCATGCCGATCTATCCGGGGGATATTGGCACAAACGGCGGCCTGCGCACCAATGCCAAGGCGCAAGTGGTCGACGATGCCGGACAGCCGATTGCGGGCCTCTATGCCGTGGGTAACAACGCCGCTTCGGCGATGGGTGAAAGCTATCCGGGCGCGGGCGTGACCATCGGGCCAGCGATGACCTTCGGCTATGTCGCCGCGCGTGACCTTACCGGGGCCAATGACTGACTCGGGAAAGATTGTCCGCATCGGCGGGGCAAGCGGGGCGCTGAACGACAGCGCCATTGCCGTGCCGGGGCTGCTCAAGGTCGAGGGGCTGAACTACCTCACCTTTGACTACCTCGGCGAAGGGGCGATGGGCATCTTCCGGCGGATGAAGCAAGCCGATCCGCGCTCAGGCTTCCTGCCGGATTTCGTCGACATCCACATCGGGCCGTACCTCAAGGAACTGAAGGCGCGGGGCATCCGCGTCACCGCCAATGCCGGGGGCATGAATCCGGAAGGTCTGGCCGAATTGATCCGCCAGCGCGGGCGCGAGCAGGGGCTGGAGCTTCGCGTGGCGACAGTGACCGGCGACGATGTCGAGCATCTCGTACCTGAGCTTCGCGCCGAGGGCTTGCGCGACATGTATAGCGGCGCAGCCCTGCCCGAAGGCGACATTGGCATGCACGCCTATATCGGTGCGTTCGGCATTGCCCGCGCGCTTGATGCCGGGGCGGACGTGGTGATCACCGGGCGCGTGGTCGATTCCGCGCTGATCCTCGGGCCGCTGATCCACGAATTCGGCTGGGGGCCGGACGAACTTGACTTGCTGGCGGCGGGGACCGTGGCGGGGCACTTGCTCGAATGCGGGGCGCAGGCGACGGGCGGCACCTTTACCGACTGGCAGGACGTTGAAGGCTGGGCCAACATCGGTTTCCCGGTGGGCGAATGCCATGCCGATGGCAGCGTGGTGATGACCAAGCCCGCTGGCACCGGCGGTCTGGTTTCGGTGGGCACGATTGCCGAGCAGCTGCTTTACGAGGTCGGCGATCCGCGCGCCTACATTGTGCCCGATGTGGTGTGCGATTTCACCGGGATCACGCTGAAGCAGGTTGGCCCGGACCGGGTGCTGGTGCGCGGGGCGAGGGGATATCCGCCGCCGCAAACGCTCAAGCTGTGCGGGACTTACGACGATGGCTGGCGCTCGGTTGCGCTGATTCCGGTCAGCGGGATCGATGCGGTGTCCAAGGCGCGGCGGACGGCGGAAGCCTTGCTCGAACGCGTTTCGGCCATGCTGGAAGAGCGCGGTTGGGGGCCGTGGCGGCAGACTCATGTCGAGGTGATCGGCACCGAGACCGCGTGGGGGCCGCGTGCGCAGACCTTGGCGCCGCGCGAAGTGCTGCTCAAGATCGTGGTCGATCATGCCAACCCGGCGGCGTGCATGTTGTTCGGGCGCGAGCAGACCACGGCGATCATGAACATGGCCGTGGGCACGTCCATCGCGCCGATCATCGCTGCGCCGAGGGCCTTTCCGCTGACGGGCATGTTCTTCGGCCTGATCGACCGGGCGCGGGTGACGCAAGCGGTGACGCTCGATGGCGCGGCGCTGGACTTTGCCGACCCGGTGGCGCCAGGCTTCGATCCGGCGGTGCTGCCGCAGATCGAGGGGCATGTGCCTGTGGCAGAGGGCGACTTCGTCGAACTTCCGCTGATCCGGCTGGCCTGGGCGCGCAGTGGCGACAAGGGGCGGCTGTTCAACGTGGCCGTGATCGCGCGGCGGTCGGAATACCTGCCGTGGATCCGGGCGAGCCTGACCGTCGATTCAGTGACCAACTGGTATCGCCACTTGTTCGACGATCCTGCCAATGCCCGGATGGAGGCTTTCGAGGTGCCGGGCGTCCATGGGATCAACTTTCTGGCCCACGATGCGCAGGGCGGAGGAATCAACCTCTCGCCGCGCTTCGATGCTGCCGCAAAGAGCATGGCTCAGCACCTGCTGGAGATGCCCGTCCAGTTGCCGCGCTCGCTACTCGACAAAGGATAGACCGATGGCCGATGACCTGCCCTACCTTGCGCGCGGTGCGAAGCCGGTGGCGACCGACAGCAGCATGCTGGTCAGCAATTCGCCCTACCTGAACGAGCCGCGCCTGCGGGATTGGCTCGCAACGGCGTACCTGCGCAAGAGTGGCAAGGATTCCCCCACCACGCTCGATGCACACAAGCTCTATGGCATTCTTGCCGAAGTGTTCGACGTCCCGCGCATCGAAGAACTGTTCACGGCGGAGCGCAGGCGCTGGCCCGAGCTGGACGCATGGTTTACCGAAGGCTTCTCGTCGAACTTCACCGTCGATGAACTGCTTGAACACCCGGAGCGCTCACTCGGCCACACCTTCGGCCGCTACTTGCGCGACAACGGCTTCGAGATCGACATCGTGCCGCGCTTCGTGCCCCGCAACCAGTTCGAATACTTCTCGCTGCGCAGCGGGCAGACGCATGATCTGGAACACATCGTCTGCGGCGGCGGGTTCGACATCATCGGCGAGCTGGTGCCTTATTTCGCCCGGCTATCCAACCTTCCGCGCTTCCTTGATCCGGAACTGGTCGGCCTGATAAACGCCGGGCAATTGCTCGGCGCGCTCAGGCTCGTCTCGCGCACCGGGCTGCACTATCAGGCGGTATTCCCGACCGCGCTCAAGGCCGTGCGCTGCGGCCTGGATGTGGGCGAGCAATCCGGACCCTATTGGATGGCGAAGTATGAGGACGTATTTCACCTCCCGATCGCCGAGGCACGCGAGGCACTGGGCATCGTAGGGGCAGTAGACCTCGATAGCCGGGAGGCATCGCTGCTCTGGCCGGAATACAACTGACGGCCTGGAACAACCAAGGGGCCGGAGCTTTCGCCCCGGCCCCTCTCCCTGTTGCACTCTGATCAAAGGTCCACGGATCAGAAGTTGACGCCAAGCTCCACGCCATAAGTGCGGCCGCGCTCGTATGTGCCGGTGAATAGCAGCACCGGCGCGCCGAAGCTGATGAAGCGCTTGTTGAAGATGTTGTCACCGAACACCGAGAGCGAAACGCGCGCCCCGCCCAGCGGCACGTCGGCCACACCGAGGCGTCCGTTCACCAGCCAGAACGCGGGCTGCTTGTTGCGGTCTTCCAGCACTTCCTGCCCGGCCAGATTGCGCAAGGGTGTGGAGGTGAGGAAGTAGGTGCTGCGGTAGCGGCCTTCGATCAGGGCAGTTATGTGCCCGCCATTGGCCGTGAAGTCCGCCGAGTTCCAGCTTGCCGCTGCCCGTCCGGTCCAGTTCGAGAAGTAGGTGGGCCGGGCGAAGGCGGCAACATCCTGACCGTTGAGGATGAAAGTATCATAATCGAAATCGGTGTAGGACACGCTGCCCGATAAGGTGAGCCCCGCTACCGGCACGACATCGAGCTCGGCCTCGAAGCCCTTGATCTGGGCCTTGCCAGCGTTGTCGAAGAACTGGCGCCCGTTGATGAAGTTTTGGGTCTGCAAGTCGTTGTAGTTGTTGTAGTATCCGGCGATGTTGAGGCGGACCTTGTTGTCGAGGAACTGGGTCTTGGCGCCAACTTCATAGCTGGTCATGTTCTCGGGCCGATAGGGAATGCCCGAAAGAATGCCGCCCGAAACATACCCCGTGGCGATCTTGGCGAAGATCATGGTCTGCTCGTTGGGCCGCCAGGTGGCGATGCCGGTATAGGTCAGCTTCTTGTAGGTCTGCTTGTAGGTGCCGACGCCGAGCGAGCCACCCTGCGCCCCGGAAATGGCCGAGATCTGCAATTCGCGGTCGTCGATCGTGCCGCGCAAGCCGCCGGTCAGCTCGAACTGGTCGGACAGTTTCCAGGTAAGCTGGGCATAGCCCGCCATGGAATCGTTCACGCCGACCGTGCGGGTCAACCCGCTGCCGAAGATGGCATCAAGCGGGCTTGGCACGATCGTCGCCGAAGGCGTGGGCGAGAGGATGCCGAGCACTTCGGTACCGGGCGAGCGTTCGTTGAAGTAGAACAGGCCGGCGGTAAGCTGGTAGTTGTCGCCCGACAGCTGGAACTGCAGTTCTTGGCTGAACTGCTCCTGATTGGTGGCGCGGGCCGAAAGCAGCGGGAAGAAGTAGTCATTCGGGCCGGGCGCATTGGCCGGGTTGAACAGGATCGCCTGGATCTGCTGCGGGGTAAGTCCCGGCGTGAGAAACGCGCCGAGTTGCTGGAAGGTGAAGCGCATGCCACCTGCCGAACCAAGGTCGAAGATCACCGGGTCCTGCCGGAACTTGCGATAGGCGCTGATCGACTTGACGGTGAAGTTGTCGCTGGCCTCGAGCGACAGGGTCAGACTGTGGCCCTGCGTGACGATGTGCTCCTCGCTGGTCGCAGCGGCGACCGAGGAAAGCGGCCCGTTCAGCCCTTCGTTGGTGGTGCCACCGAAGAACGGCTGCAGCGCGACGATCGGCCCGAGCAACTGGCCCGAGGCATCAGGAATGACGCCGAGGCTTTGCATCGCGCGGCCCGAGGCGCGGGTGTCGGTATAATCGAAGCGGTAGTCGGCGGTCAGCGCGCCGAACTCGCCGCGGATGGCAACCTGTCCGCCATCGACGTTGCGGTGCCCAAGCTTTCTCACGAAGCGCTGCGTGCCGAATTCGGGTGCGCGCAGGGCGATGTTGAGGCCCTTGCCCGCCATGGTGTTGGTCACGTCGCCGTCGATCTGGTCATGCAGATAGGACAGGCGGATCGAGAACGGGCCGATCTGCGGCAGATCGAGAGAGATCTTGCCCCGGAACGCATCGTAATTGCCATAGGAACCGGTGGCGCGGACGCCCCATTCCCCCTTGGGTGCGGCGGTCGTGATGCTGATCGCGCCCGATGTGGCATTGCGGCCGAATAGTGTGCCCTGCGGCCCGCGCAGCACTTCGACGCGCTGGATGTCGGAAAAGTCGAGCAGCGAGCCGACCGCACGACCGATGTAGACGCCATCGACATACATGCCGACCTTGGGGTCCACCGAGTTGGACGAGGTGCCCGAGGCGACGCCGCGAATGATGATCGTGGGGTTGGACTGCTGCCCTTGCGCATTGAACTGGAGGCTGGGCGCGAGGCCTGCGAGGTTGCGCACACTGGTCACGCGCAGGGCTTCGAGCTGTTCGGTACCGATTGCCGTGACCGCCACGGGGACCTTCTGCAGGCTTTCCTCGCGGCGCTGGGCGGTGACGATGATTTCCTGGACCGAGGCGGATTGGCCGGTGGATTCGCCTGAGGCCTGTGGCTCTTCGGCTGCGCCTTCGGCGGCTTGGGCGATGGGGGCAAGCGTCAGTGTGCCCGCCGCGAGGATCGAGCCGAGCAGGTACCTGCTGCGGATATGCCGTGCATTCATCGTTTCTCTCCCTCCGTTGTTGTCATTCTTTTGATTTCGCCCGGCGTGTGGCGCCGATGCGCAAGGGGCGGCGAGGCGCAATGCGCTCGCCACCCCTGAGCCTTCAGATCGGTGGTCCTTTGGTGATGGCGTCTGTCCTCATTCGGCGGCTTCCATCATCGGCACGCCGTAGTTGGGGTCGTCCTCGTTGCAGAGACGGTTGGTGTCGTCCCAGCGGCTGTCGATAACCGGCGTGATGTTCAGTTCGCGCCGGATGTCCTCGATCTGGACGTCGGCATATTCGCGCCAATCGACCAGCATCAGCGGGTACTTCCAGTTGCGCCCCTGCTGCGCGCCGATGAACTCCGCTTCGAGATTCACGACCATCGCTTCGGGATAGAACAGGGCGTCCTTCATCGTCGTCTTGGCCTTGAGGTAATAGGCGATGCGGCTGAAGAAGTTGCTGAGCTCGGGATGGAAATAGAGCGATTTGGCGTGCATGTTGGCTGATAGCAGCGCGATCTCGCCGCCATGGTTGGGGCCGAAGCCGGTGATCATGTGCTCGATATCGTGCGAAAGCGCGGTCTGGCGCAGGTAGTAGGTGAAATCATTCACCACCTGGATTTCCTGGAAGAACAGATCGAGCTGGTAGCCCGAGTTCGCCATGAAATCATGGATCGCCGCGCCCAGCGTTCCGGGGGCACAGTCCTTGGTCTCGGCAAGAGTAAAGTTGGAAAGGCTCTTGCGGTCGAGCCAGCGCTTGAACAGCGGCAGGCGTGCCTTCTCCATTTCGAACAGTTCGATGATCCGGGGCATGTCCTCGAGATCGTGGAGGATCTGCGCCACTTCAGGGATGTAGGCGGTGTTGGGCAGGTCAGGCCCGTTCCGCCGCAGCATCTCCTGCGCGATCAGCGCGCGCAGGCCCGAATGGTTCAGGTACTTGGAAGAGCTGACGAGGACCGAGCTCTGTGTCTCGATCTTCTGGATCCGGCCATTGAAATAGGCCCGGTCGGCATCGCCGATCTTTGCTTCGCTCATGTCGGCATCCTTTCCTGATATTTGCAAAAGGTTAGGGGGCGTCCGGGAGGGAGTGGACGCCCCCGGTTGCGAGGGTTCACCTTGGGGAATCAACCCTCGCTAGGGGTATCATTCCGCAGCCTCGGCCAGCGCGGCGTCGTCGTTGGCGGGCGAGAGGAATTCGCCCGGCATCGCGCCGGTGAACGCGCCGTTCTCGAAGGTCGGAACGCCGTTCACGAGGGTGAGGCGGGTCGGCATCGCGGCGCGGGTGAAGCGCCAGGTGGTGCCGCCGCGGCCATCGGGCACGTCGTGGGCCTTGATCATCTCGCGGCGCTGGATTTCGTCCATGTTGAACACGGCAAGATCAGCGCGCTTGCCGACAGCGATCACGCCGCGATCATGCAGGTTGAAGTGGCCCGCAAGCTTGCCGGTCATGATGTGGACCGCCTGCTCCAGCGTCAGCTTCTTCTGTTCACGGACGTACTGGGTGAGCAGCAGCGCGTTCTCGCCGCCTCCGCACAGCATCTGCAGGTGTGCGCCTGCGTCCGAGATGTTGCCGACGGTCTTGGGGTCGTTCATCAGCTGCAGTGTCAGGTCCTCGTCCTTGGGGAAGGGGGCCATGTGGACGGTGGAGCGGGTGCCGTTCTTGAGGATCCAGTCAGCCATCGCATCGGACCGGTGGAGGCCGAGGCTGTCGGCATACTCCTTGAGCGTGATGTTGAGCGGACCGGTGCCGTTCTCGCTGTCAAGCAGGAACAGTTCCTGCGGGTTCTTCAGCGGCGAGTGATCCCACGCCTGCGTGTCCCAGCTTTCACGGGCACGGGCGCGCCATGCCGGATCGGCAAGGAGCTGCGCCTTCTTGTGGTGGTCGTCCTCGAGCACGACTTCGTGCCAGACGTAATCGTTCGACTGCGCGAAGATTAGCGACTTTACAAGGCTGAGCGTCGAAGTCGGCGAGACGTGGGCATAGCCCGGCCACACATCGACCCCGGCTTCACGCATCTTGCGCACCGACTCCTGCATCGCGGGCAGGATGCCCTTCTGGAATTCCAGCGTGGGGATGGCCCCGGCGATCTGGCACTTGATGTTGCGACCACCGAGCAACTTGGCGAGCCGTTCGAGGTTGGCCGGACCGGTCATGCGCATAAAGGTATCGACGATGACCTGGTAGCAGCAGCCGGGGTAGCGCTCCATCACGTCGAACAGGGCTTCGAACTCGGCGTCGTTGGCCATCAGCGTGGGGACGGGGCGGTTCTGGCCGTCGTGGTCATGCATGTTGTCCGACATGCCCAGCGCGCCTGCCGCCAGAGCATCGTCTAGCAGTTCGGCCATCTTGGCGATCTCTTCCGGGGTTGCCTCGCGCTCCCAAGCCTCGACGCCCATCGCCGCCAAACGGATGGCGATGTGGCCGACATAAGCGGCGTAATTGAGCGGCGATTTGACGTTGCGTTCGACCGACGCGCGGTACTCGCTCCACTTGTTCCAGTCCCACGGCAGGTTCTGCATGAACGGGCCTTCGGGGATGTCTTCGAAGAACGAGAAGATGCTGATCATTTCGCGCTGGGCGGGCATGTACTTGTGGAGCGGCGCGGCGGAAAAGCCACAGTTGCCCAGGATCATCGTCGTCGCGCCATAGCCCGGCAGCGGATCGAGATCGGGCTGCCACCACATTGTGCCGTCATAGTGGGTGTGGCTCTCGATGAAGCCGGGGGTAACGTGGCAGTTGGTGGCGTCGAACACGCGCTCTCCAGCCGGGGCGAGGCCTTCGCCCACCTCGGCAATCACGCCGTCCTTCACGCGGACATCCGCCTTGAAAGCCGGGGCGCCGGTTCCGTCCACGACGGTACCATTCTTGATGAGGATGTCGGTCATTTCATTCTCCCGTTGGGTCCGTTGGATTGCTGCATGTTGCGCAGCATCGTCCGCAGAATCTTGTTCGTTGGGAGCAGCATATGCATGGGGGCGAATGTGCGAAGACGGGCTCTTGCCAAACGGATCATCCTGTTATCTAATTCGGATCATGACGCGATACGAGCCTACCGCATTGGCGATGATTTCCGCGCTGCGCCGTCATTTGCGCAAAGATGGATGGACTGTTTTACGACTTTCGCGGGAGCTGGGTGTTGGCGAGGCAACCGTGAAGCGTTGGCTGGCGGGCAAGGGACTCACCATTGACCGGCTGGAGCGCATGGCCCAGCTGTGCGGGCTGGTGCTGGGCGACCTCGCAAGGGAGGCAGAGGAGTGCCCCGGCGATCTCGCGCACGAGCTGACGCTGGCGCAGGAGAAGGCGCTGTCGACCAACATCTTCCTCTCGTTCCTGTTCATGGCCTTGCTGGGCGGCGTGTCGGCAGAGGAAGTGGCTGCGGACTTCAATGTCCCGGCTGCAGCGATGGATGCCGCTCTCGACCGGCTTGAACGTCTTGCTCTGATCGACCGCTTGCGCAGCGGACGGGTGCGCCCGCTTGTCGACCGCGCCCTGGTCTTCCGCAAGCAACCTTTGCGCGCCTTGTTCGAGGTTCACATGAAGCGCACCTTCTTTGAACTTGATTATTCGCAGCCTGAAACCGTCTACAGCGCCGAGACCGTCAAGCTATCACCTGCCGGTGCCGCGCAACTGGCCGAACTTATCGAGCGGCATCACGTGGAAGTTCAGATCCTCGCCGAACGCGACCGCGAGGTCCATGCCGGTGAGGCAGGCAGCGGCTGGTACGGCATGCTAAGCGTCATGCGACCGCTGGACATGGAGCCGTTGCGCGTGGACGGCATCACCGCATGGACCGATGCGCTTGGATCGGGCGGCGCATAAGGGCCGGTTTGAGAGACCGCTCAGCGCCTATGTCTAATTCTGAACCACTGTGGGCCAGTTCAGCGATGGCCGGAGACGCCATCCTGGAATGTTTCCCCGGGGAAACACTCCAAATGGGATATCTGGCGCGCGCCGACAGATAGGGAGTGATTGTCCCCGCGTGCGACTGCTTCGTGTTTTGAAAGGCGCCGACCGTGATTTCCGCAATCGCGGCACAGTCGAAATCCCATTAGAACTCAGAGTTCTGCCGTCACACCTTCGTCCGCACCGGGCGGTACGTGCTGACCTGACCACAGGCGTTGCAACCTGTTGCCGAGAATATCGCCAGGCCCTTCGACAAAGCGGGGATTGCCGAACAGCGCCATGGTCGCATGCTGACGTGCCAGCGCTTTGCGGTCCTGTGCGACCACGGGCGCAAGGAACAGTCGGATCGCAGCCTGTTTCAGCCAGCCCGGAGCAAAGCCTCTCCGCGTGGAAAAGCGCGCGAAAGGCGTGAAGCTGCCATCGGTTGCCGGTGTGAAGATCGCCGTCACGCACAGCGTCAATCCAGTGTGTCCTTCCCAGCGCGCTTGCACGATGGTTGGTGGATAATAGCGAGAGATGCTGCGCTGCCGGTCGCGTTCCAGAAAGCGGGACATCAGGCCCAGGTCTGGCGCGTCCTGTTCGATCGCCATTTCGATGCCGTCACCATGGCTGGTGACGACGAGCCTCACCGGAAGGCGGCGATCCCGACGCCGGATGAAGCCGTGATGCAGGTGGCCGGTGTGGAACGGATCCATGACGTTCTCGATGGCATCGAAGGCGCGGCCCTGCCATGTGCCCTGCTGCCACCAGAAGTGATCGAGTTCGGGGTTGTCGAAGTCGGGCGGCAAAGTTGGTTCGTCAGGCGCAGCGTCGCTCAAGCTGACGAAAACGGCACCAGCCCGTTCGATCACGCGCAAGGGCTGCGCCGCCAGTTTCGCTTGCGGCAATGCTGCAGATGGACAGCCCGGCACTTCGACACAGCGGCCATCGGCTGCGAACCGCCAACCATGGTAGGGACAGGACAGGGTTCCGTTCTCGACCCGCCCTTCGGATAGCGGGTAATTGCGGTGCGGGCAGCGGTCGATCAGCGCGGCGATCCCCGAGGCGCTTCGAAACAGCGCGATCGGCGTATTGCACAGCATGACCTTGCGCACGGTGCTGCCGCGAATATCTTTCGCAAGGGCAACCATGTGCCAGGCATCGGTTACTGCGTCGGGAAAGGCCATCAGGCCAGATCCTCCCCATTCCATTCGATATCGCAAGTGGTCGCGGCATTGGTCGATATGCCCATGGCCAGACCCTTGAATGCAAACGCCGCCGCATCGACCAGTGCTCCCAGCGCCGGAGCGCGATCTCCCCTGCGGGAGATGGCATCGCGACCTTTCGTGATCGTGACGCACCATTCGCGCAACCGCCCCGTCCTGATGGCCAGGGGCAGGCCCAGCACCCACATCGCTGGTCCCAGGAATATTGGCCGACTGTCGTCGATGGGTGGGGGTTGCACCTCGCCGGACAGAGCGCCCGAAGCTGCGCCTTGCGCGATCAGGATGTGAATTCCGCTGGTGGCTCGGGGATTGCATTCAAGGAGCCATGGCTCTCCGGCGATGTCGAACAGGACGTCGCAGGCGAACTGCCCATGGACCAGGGCTTTACTGGCCATTGCAGCAGCGATTTCGTGCAGAAGTTCCGAACGGCTGCTGTCCAGCGGCTCGAAGGCATAGGATGCGCCACCGCCTAGCCGCCAGCGCGAGCGGTATGAGGCAAAGCCGGTCAGCACCCCATGATGCGCGACAGCATGAAAGCACGCTTCCTCGCCCGCGATGCGCCGCTGCGCCATCCAGCCGCCCGCAGCGATCTGCGTAGATGACGCAAGTTTAGCCGCACTCGGACCCACCACCGTGCGGTCGCCGAAGCGGCCAAAGCGCGGTTTGAACACCCAGTCACGGCTGCTGTGCAGGAATGGCGCCAGCTCTTCGACGCTTTCGATCGCGTGACTTTCGGGGGCTTTGAGGCCCCAAGTGCCGCAGGAGGTGGCAAAGGCCAGCTTGTCATGCAATTGGCGCAAGGTCACCAGATCAGGGGCAAGGAGCCTGTCCGAAAGCGCATCGCGCATTGCCGGCGCGGCGAGGTGAAACACCTCTTCGCACGTGGGCACGACGAGCGTGATGCTGTGACGTTCAATCAGATCAACAATTCTTGCACGAAATTCCGCTGCACTGGAGCGGGGCGAAGGGTAGCGATGGTGTAGCACCGGCAGGCGTGACCAGCGGGCCATGCGCGAAGTTACGCAATCGGCCAGATGAACGTCCCACCCTTCGGCCACGAACGCGCGGGCGAGATCCAGTGCGGCGGCGGCCCTTGCCCCGGTTATAAGTACTGCCCTAGCCATCGCGCCACACCACCTTGCGGCGCTTTGGTCCGTGCCAGTCGGGCAAGTCGTGGCGCACTACCGGTTTCCGGCCGACGAGGCGCTCAAGCCCGGTGGCAGCCTGCGCAGCGCGGTCTGACGGACAGAGCGATCCGACTGCCAGGGATATCCCGTGTCGGTCTGCCGAAGCCTGCCACTGGTGCCGCGGCGTCAATACGCTCTCGACCGCGGCGATGACCTGAGGCGGGGTGATGCAGTGGGCATCGAAGCGCCAGATATCCTGAACCCGTCCCTCGACCGGCCGGATCACGCGCCCGGCAAATCCGCATGGGCAGTTCTGCTCGCCCCACTCGACATAATCGTCGCCAATAATACGGACGATGGGCTGGCTGTGGCGCCTGAGATCGGTGATGACCGGACGGAAGCCGCGCGTCCCCGTGACGGGCTCCGGTTCAATTTCAAGCGCATGATCGTTCAGGTGCAGACGGCCTGCGGCACACTCGGCGCCCAGAAAGCCCTCCGTCGCCTGCCAGATCGACCTTGGCCTGATGCCGAAATGCGCGGTAACCAGATCGCGCTCGCCACTGCTCATCGGCTCGCTGCCGAAAAACAGATGGCGCAAGGTTGGAAGTGTGGCGCCTAGGCAGGCCAGCCCGATCAACCGCGATGGCGGAGCGATCAGGATTGTCGGGGCATAGTCTTGCAGGGCCTTGGCGCTATCGCAGACCGCAAGCTCTATCGGGAAGTGTGCGAAGCGCAGTCTTCTGCGGGCCGCATCGCTGTAAAGCGCATTGCTGGCCCGCAAGTGCAGGGCAAGGCGCTGCGAGCGCAGCAGGGCGCAGAACGGCAGGAGGCGCGCAAGACTCTGGCCGATGTAGTCCGCACGTTCGGCAGCCGTCGCCACGAACAGTCCCCGCGTGGCGCCGCTGCTGCCGGTTGACCAACCTGCGCTGAGGCCTGTGGTTTGCGGTTCCATTTCTGAAGCGTCGGCCAGGCGTCGAAGCTCCGCGTTGCTGAGAGCGAGGCTATTCCACGCGCCGTAATCCTGACGCATCGACTGTACCGGCGTTACCGGTAGAGCTTCGAGCGGCTCGCCGGCAAAGGGCGCAAGCGCCGGGGTTCTGGCAAGCGCTGGCTGAAGGTCCGCCCACTGCCGCAGTCTGTGTTTTGCAAGATCTTGCGCGGTGAGCGACATCGCGCGGCGCGTGCGCAGCCATGAAACGGCAATGCGTTCAAGCTGCATCATCGTCACCGCGAAAGGTGCGGGCGGTGCTGGCGCAATGCGATGGCAGGATGGCCAGTTCAGGATTGCGATGCGCCGCGCTGCACAGCAGGTCCAGCGTTTCGCGATAGCGGCGCGTATTGCCGAGCAGTGCGGTGGTCAGGCGCGGTGGCGCTCGTCGTTCTGCGATGGACCGTCCGGACCAGACCGCATCGGCAGCGAGCAATACCGGCTGCCCCTGCCGTGTCTCGAAGGCCAAGCCCCAGTGTCCGGCGCAATGCCCGGGCAGTTCAACCGCCAGAAGGCTGCCATCGCCGAGAATGTCGTGCCCCTGCGCAAAGGGTGCGAAGGCACTTGGCAGGGTAACCGGACGGGCATCTTCAAAGTAGCGGGCCATTGCATCGACATTTTCCGGCACCAGCTCGGCCAACAGGCCGTTTCGGACGCGCGCAATCCGTCCTTTCCCGCGAAGGGCATCGAGGCCGGCCCTGGCGCAGTAGACCGGCAAGTGCGCGAGATGGTGCAAGCCCGCGACATGATCGCCGTGGAAATGCGAGACAATGGTCCCGGCAATCGCTGCCCCGTCGATGCGGTGGTGCTGCAGCCAGACCTGCCAACGCTCAGCCTCGCCGATCGAAACCGGCGTTGTCCAACGGTAGAAGCGCTCCGGAAAGGGCCGCGTCGCTGCGATGAAGGCAGGGTCATAACCGGTATCGAACAGGAATAGCCCAAGCGCCGGATGCTCGATCACGCCCACCATTGCCGGAAATTCGACAGCGCAGAGGCTGCCGCCGGCGATGGTCATGCCCTCGGGGTGGCGACACGATCCGCGCTCAAGCCACCTGAAGCCGACGCGGATCATGGCTTACCTCGATTGACAGCGAGCTTGCGCGCCTCCGCCAGCAGGCTTTCGAAGGCATTGTGCCGGGGGCGGTAGCCAAGGAGGCGCTGCGCAGGTTCCTGATCGAATGTCTGCGACCAGCCCAGAGTGGCCAGGGTGTAGCGGGTCAGCACAGGCTCCTTGGTGGCGCCTGCAAGCCGGGCAAAGGCTTCCAGAGCAATCGCCAAAAGCCGGGCAAGACCGATCGGCACCGTGACCAGTTTGGGGGACGTGCCGAGGCTTGTCGCAAGCCCCATCGCTATGTCGCGCACGGAAAGGGGTTGGCCGCCCGAGATGTTGATCGCCCGGCCACGCAGTGCCGAAGCGCGATGTTCTGCCTCGCATATTGCCCAGGCAGCGTCCCTGAGATCGGTCATTTCGACAAGCGCCCTGCCGCCACCGGGCAGGGGCATGCGCGCCCTTTGCGCAAGTTCGACAAGGCGTGGCAGAACCACCCGATCCCCTTCGCCGACGAGGGCGCGCGGACGGATGGCACAGCAGGCCATCGCGTCGTCGCGTGCGGCCAGGACCAGACGTTCGGCCGCAAGCTTGGTCAGGGCATAGGCATTGAGCGGGTGCGTGGGTGCATCGGCCTCGCCGATGGAAAGGCGGTTGCGAAAGGCCGCGAAGATAGAGGGCGAGGAAACGAAGACAAAGCGTTGCACGCCCGCGGCGCCGGCAACCTCCAGCAATCTGCGCGTCGCGGTGATGTTGGTGGCGACGAAATCCCGCGGGTTGCCCCAACTGGCTGAAAGGGCGGCAGCGTGGATGACGCTGTCGCAACCGTCGATCAGCGTAGGAAGAGATGCGTCTTGTCCGATGAGGTCCATCGCGACGAATTCAGCCCCCATCGCGCAAAGCTTGTCGCCCACTTGAGCCGATCGGCCGGTCGCCAGGACTTGGTGCCCCCGCGCCAAAGCTTCACGCACAATGGCGAGGCCGAACCCGCCAGTTGCTCCGGTGACGAGGATGCGACGCCTGCTCAAAGCCGGAGAACCATGGCGGTGGCGCTGATCCCGGCTGCGGTGCCGAGCAGCAGCACGGCGTCACTCTGCCGCGCCGCGCCAGTCTCGAGCGCATGGGCCAGCACGGTCGGGATTGATGCAGCAATCTGATTGCCGGTCGTCGCGAAAAGATCGATCACGCGGTCGCAGCGCGGGGCAAACAGGCGTTTGACATGGGCCACCCCGGGTGCGCTCGCCTGATGGCAGACGACGCAGGCAAAGTCTTCCTGGGCGAGACCAGCGTCAGCCAGTGCGCGGTTGATGACCCCCGGCAGGGCCTTTGCTGCGGCCTTGAAAATGCCGAAAGCATCCATCTCGAAGTGCGATCCGGCGGTCAGCGCATCATACCCCTCACTCACCCGCAGCCGGGTGCCGCCGGCGCGCAACTGCGCGAGGGGATGATGCGCGCCCTGTGTCACGCTGGCAACAGAGCAGATGCCGCGGTCGGGTTCGTCACAAGCCTCGATGGCCAGGGCTGCGGCGCCATCACCGAAGATCGAACGCGTCTTGGCATCTGCGGGGTCGAGCCCTGCAGATGCAATGTCACTGGCGAAGACCAGCGCCCGGCGCCAGCGCCCGGTGGCGATGCCCATCCCGGCAACATCAAGTGCGGTCACGAAAGACAGGCAGGTCTGGTTCACGTCAAAGCACGGTACGCCCGATCGGCCGAGGCCGAGCCGATCCTGCACCATCGCCGAAGTCGACGGAATGGGCTGCTCCATCACGCCGCATCCGCCGATGATCACATCGGGCGGACCATCCCAACCAGCGCGATCAAGCGCCATGCGCGCGGCCGATGCGGCCATCATAGAGGTCGTTTCGTCGGCCGCGGCGACATGGCGTGCGACAATGCCGAATTCGCGTTCCGTCCAGCCCGGATGTTGGCCATGCCGGAGATCGAGATCCAACGACGCAACCACCTCCCGCGGGCGGTAGCTGCCCCATCCAGCTATGGCGAATCGGCTGATCATCGTCATGCATCCCCTATGCCGGGAACATGCTTCAAAAACTGAACGATGTCTAATTAAAATTATACACCGTTCAGTTTGGCTTTGTCAGGCCTCTTCGGCTGCTTCTAGTTCGGCATCAGGCTCGCTGTTGGGTGCAGCTGGCTGCAACGCCATTTCCCCCATCGTGACGTAATCGAGCTTTCCGGTGCCGAGCACGGGGAGCGCATCGACCACGCGAATATCGCGCGGAATCATCAGTTCGGTGACGCCGTTGGCACGGCCCCACGCCTGCAGGGCCTTGTGCTCTGCTCCCGGCGCAGTGGTGAAGAGGACAAGCTGTTCGCCCTTCTTCGGATCCGGCCGTGTGACGATGGCATGGTCGAAGCTCGGCCAGCACTTTGCGGCGTAGCCTTCGACCGCCGGGAGAGAGACCATCTCGCCGCCGATCTTGGCAAAGCGCTTTGCCCGGCCACGGATCGTGATGAAACCGGCTTCATCGATGGTCACGATATCACCGGTATCATGCCAGCCTTCGTGTGGCGGCTGCAGCTTGCCCGGAGCCGAGGCAAGGTAATACCCCGCCATGACGTTTGGCCCGCGAATGAAGAGGCGGCCGCCTTCGGCAATGCCGGGCACCGCTTCGAGCCTCGTTTCGACCGCAGGCAAGGCGCGGCCGACGCTGCCAGCCATGAAATGCATCGGCGTGTTGACCGCGATGACCGGGGCGGCCTCGGTGGCGCCATAGCCTTCGAAGATGCGCAGGCCGAACTTCTCGGCATAAGTCTTGCGCGTTTCGTCCCGCACTTTTTCCGCACCGGCAAAGATGTAGCGCAGCGAATAGAAGTCGTAACCGTGGGCCATGCGGGCATAGCCCGACAGGAAGGTGTCGGTGCCGAACATGATCGTGGCATTGGCGTCATAGGCGAGCGCCGGGACGATGCGGTAATGCAGGGGGCTGGGGTAGAGCACCACCCGGATACCGCTGAGCAAAGGCAGCAACGTACCGCCGGTTAGACCGAAGGAGTGGAACACCGGGAGGGCATTGAGCACGATATCGCTGGCGTTGAAATCGATCCGCGCGGCGAGCTGGGCGCAGTTCGACAGCAGGTTTCGGTGGGTCAGGACGACGCCCTTGGGCACGCCTTCCGAGCCGCTGGTGAACAGGATCACGGCAGGGGCTTCAGCGGCAATGCGATGCTTCAGGTGGCGCTTTTCGGCGCGCCCCGCGCCCAGCAGCGCGCGCAGCTTTTCGAATGCGCCGATTGTTGCGCCGACGTCTTCCAGCCAGATGATGCGCAGACCGTCAGCTTCCAGAGCGGCGATGACATCGTGGAGCTTTGCCTGATCCACGAAGGCGCGGGCAGTGACCACGGTGCGGATCGCAGCGGTCATGCAGGCCGAGCGCATGTTGGCGACACCCACTGTAAAGTTGAGCATGGCGGGCACGCGGCCGATTGATTGCAGTGCGAAGAAGGCGGCGACCACGCCATTCACGTTGGGCATCAGCAGGCCGACGGCCTCGCCCGGTGCGGTGCCTTGGGCGAGGCGCTTGCCCAGCACGGTGGTGGCGGCAAAGAGCTTGTCGTAGCTCAGCGGTTCGCGCTTCACGTCTTCCACGACCAGCGCCTTACCGCCGTGGATTGCCCGCGCCTCGCACAGGGCGGAGAACAGGGTGCGGTCGGTGTCGGACGTCGCGAACATCATCGCGCTCATCTCGTCATAGAGGCGACGACCGGCCACGGCGCGGCGCTGGCGCGCGGTCATTTCGCCTTCGATCGCAAAGCGGCGCGGGGGCAGGACGGTGAGCGTGATCTTGGGCAACCAGCGCAGGCGGACCTTGCCCTGCATGCGGGAAAAGCGCGTGTACTGTGGGCCATCGAGGCGCACCGGAATGATCGGGGCGTCGGCCTTGTCGGCTACCATGCCGGGGCCGTCGAATACCTTCATCAGCGCACCGGTGCGGGTGATGCGGCCTTCGGGGAAGATCACCAGTGTGCGCCCCTCCTTGACCGCCTTGACCATGGCCTTGGCAGCCATCGGGTTGGTGGGATCGACCGGGAAGGCGCGGAACAGCTTGAGGAAGGGCTTGATCCAGATCGAACGTGCGATCTGGGTGTTGACCGCGAACGTCGGTTTGCCAGGCAGGAATGCGCCGAGCAGCACGCCGTCAAGAAAACTGACGTGGTTGACGACGACCACGGCCCGCTCGCCCGGCTTTGGCATGTGCTCCATGCCCGAAACCTCAACGCGATAGAGCACGCGCAAGGTCAGGCGGATCACATCCTTGAACAGCGTTTCAGGCAGGAGCCAGACCGAAGCCAGAGCGACGAACAGCGTGGCAAAGCCCAGCGCACCGATAAGGCCGGGGACATCGACGCCAGCAGCGAGCAGACCCGTTATCGCCAGCACCGCCAACACGGTGAGGCCGGCGTTGACGACATTGTTGGCGGCGATGATCTGTGAGCGTTTGTCTTCCGGGCTGGCGACCTGAAGGATTGCATAGAGCGGCACGATGAACATGCCGCCCGAAGCTGCGATCACGGCAAGGTCAATCAGGATGTGCCAGGCGCCGGGGGTGGCGAGGAACTGCGCGGTGGAGGCGCCTGCCGTACGGACTTCAAAGCCGCTGGTCGCGATCCATAGGTCAATCAATCCAAAGGCGAGGATCAGGGCGGAAAGCGGCACCCAGCGCGCCGAAACCTCACCCTTCAGCAAGCGGTTGACGATCAGCGAGCCGACAGCGATCGCGATCGAAAAGACCACCAGGAACAGCGTGGCGACTTCCTGCCGCGCGGCGAGCGTGCCCGAAACGAGAGGGGCGAATTCACTGACCAGAACTGCACCGGCAGCGAAGAACCAAGAGATGCCAAGGATCGAGAGCCAGACGCCGCGACCTTCCCGCGCCGTGGCCAGAATGGCTTTCGTGCCGCGCCACAGATTGCGATCAATCGTGTGAAGTGAACCGCTCGGCGGGGCGGCGGGCACGGCGAGGCTCATACCGAAACCGAGGATTGCGATTCCGAAGGCGGCAAGGCCTGCTTCCCATGGCGGGACTACGCCTGCCAGCAACTGCCCACCGAGGATGGCGAGGAAAGTGCCACCCTCGATCAGCCCGGTGCCACCCATGACTTCGCCCGCATGCAGGTGCTGCGGCAGGATCGAATACTTGACCGGGCCGAACAGGGTGGAATGCAGGCCCATCAGGAACAGGCTGGTGAGCAGCAGCGGGATCGACAGGAACCAGAATCCGGCCAGCGCCGCGGCCATGATGGCGACCTCGGCGCCCTTGATCCAGCGGATCAGCCGCGCCTTGTCCACTGCATCGGCGAGCTGCCCGGCAAGCGCCGAGAACAGGAAATAGGGCAGGATGAACAGGCCCGTTGCCACAGCTGCCAGCAACTTTGCATTCGCAGGATCTGTCGCGAAGATGCCGAAGTTCGCCAGGAACAGCATCGCGAACTTCAGGAGATTGTCGTTGAACGCGCCAAGGAACTGGACCGTGAAGATTGGGCCGAAGCGGCGCTTCGTCAGCAAGCTGAAATCGGGAGACGACATAGGCACCTTTCGCGTGTTCGATGCTGCCATACCGGAGCGTGGGTTCCGGCGAGGTTAAGAGGCGCATTTTCCCTTTGCCCCCCATCTGATTCGCAGTGCTATCGCAAAAATATACGGTGTTCAATTAAATTATTGGACAGTGTTCATTTTCGTGGCTAGTTTCGAGGGCATGGGACGCAGATCGGATCACAGCCGCGAGGAATTGCGCGAAATTGCTGTAGGAGCAGGCCATCGGCACATGGACGAGGTTGGCTTCGCTCATTTTTCAGCGCGCGAAGTTGCCAAGCGGATCGGATACTCCATCGGTACGATCTACAACGTGTTCGGAAGCTATGATGCGTTCATCCTGGCGATAAACGGCCGCACTCTTGCCCTTTGGCGCGATCATCTGGTCCGAAGGCTTGAAAAAGTGGAGCAGGACAGGCTGCGAGCGGCCATCGCCGCCTATTTCGAGTTCGCCACCGCGCACCGCCACGCCTGGGCCGCCATCTACGACTTCCGTCTGCCTGAGGATGCAGCGCCGCCCGAACGCTATCAGGACGAAGTGCGCGCCATTTTTGACATCGTGGTAGCCGAGGTGCACGCTGCCCTGGCTCCGTCGCGGAAGGGCTATGCCGAAGCGCTCACCAGGTCGCTGCTGGCCTCGGTCCACGGCCATTGCGTCTTTGCGATGAATGGCACTTTCGCCATGCTGGGCGAGAAAGCTCCTGCGGAAGCGGCATGGGATCGCGTGCAGGAGGCTGTGTCGGCGATGACACCCGGGCAACGCAATCAACGCTGACGATACAACTCTGCTGGGCGGAATGGCGTCTCGGTTTCACGTTCGCCAGTCGCTTCGATCCATCCCGTGTCGAGCATGCGGCGGCGGAAGGCGGGCTTGTTGAAGGTGGTGCCGATTATGGCCTCATGGACAGCCTGGAGGTCGCGCAGAGTGAAGAGGTCAGGCAGCAGCGCGAAGGCGATGGGCGTGTAGTCGAGTTTGCCGCGGAGCCGCTCGTGCGCTGCGGCGATGATGGCGGCGTGGTCGAATGCGAGCGGCTCGCAAGGTTCTTTGACCGGGCGTAGCGCGAGATCGGCTTTCGATGTAACGGCTCGTTCCAGAACCGCATGTGGTAACAGAGCGAAGTAGGCAACGCTGACTGTGCGCATCCGTGGGTCGCGCTGCGGATCGCCGAAGGTGTAGAGTTGCTCCAGCCATGCGCTGTCCTGCGCGGCAACGCCTGCCTTGCCCACCAGCACGCGCCTTGCGGCATCGTCCAGCGCCTCCTCGATGCCAACGAACCCGCCCGGCAATGCAAGCTGGTCGGCAAATGGTTCCTCGACGCGCCGCTGCAGCAGGACCGACAGAATACCGTCGG
>OFDC01000439.1_pt1 | contig 32142 bp, 34 predicted proteins | sample 1520941 | NCBI WGS metagenome assembly OFDC01 (sample SAMEA94258168, study PRJEB24077) | hot springs metagenome | biome: Aquatic biome; feature: Water | place: India | collected 2012-12-06 | depth 5 m | reverse complement strand
AGTTCTACTGGCCTGCCGCGCACAACGACATCGTCTGGCGCATCATGAAGCGCGCCCGCCGGGGCACCCGGGTGATCTACATTCCCGGCAATCACGACGAGATGTTCCGCCAGTTCACCGGGCTCAACTTCGGTGGGATCGAAATCCGCCGCGCCGCCTTCCACGATACCGCCGATGGCCGCCGGTTGATGGTGCTGCATGGCGATGAATTCGACGCGGTGATGCTCTCGCACCGCTGGCTCGCTTTCGTCGGCGATCATGCCTACCACCTGATGATGAAGCTGAATGTCACGGTCAACACCGTGCGCCGCTGGATGGGCAAGCCCTACTGGTCGCTCAGCAAGGCGGCCAAGCACAAGGTCAAGAATGCGGTCGAGTTCATCGGCAAGTACGAAGAAGCCGTTGCCCGTGCGGCAGGTGAGCGCGGGGTCGATGGCGTGGTCTGCGGCCACATCCACACCGCCGAATTTCGTATGTTCCAACACAACGGCAAGGCGGTCGAATACTGGAACGATGGCGACTGGGTCGAAGGCTGCAACGCGCTGGTCGAGCATCACGATGGTCGCATGGAAATCCTGCACTGGCCTGACGAGATCAAGCGTCGCGAGGCGGGTGAGGGCGAAGCGCCATCAGCCGAACCGGCCGCGGTCAACCGGGATCGGGAGGCGGCGTGAATCGGCTGACAGCGATCGCTCCTGATCCGGCTTTGCACGTTCCGCCCCGTTCCGCCGCGATTGTCCCCTCCTCGATCGCCATCGTCACCGATGCGTGGCACCCGCAAACCAATGGCGTAGTCCGCACGCTCTCGACCACCTGCGAGATGCTGCGGGCGTGGGGCCATCACGTCACGGTGATCTCGCCCGAGGCCTATCCTTCTGTGCCCGCTCCGACCTACCCGGAAATCCGCCTCGCGCTCACCGCGCCGGGCGCGGTCGGGAGGCAGCTCGCCAAAACCGCCCCCGAAGCGGTGCATATCGCTACGGAAGGCCCGCTCGGCTTTGCTGCGCGGCGCTACTGCCTCAGCCGCAAGGTGCCCTTTACCACCGCCTATCACACCCAGTTCCCCGATTACCTCGCGCGCCGCACCGGCCTGCCGGCGAGCGCCTTTTGGCCCTATATCCGCTGGTTCCACCGCCCGGCGCAGCGGATCATGGTCGCAACCGAGACGATCCGAGCCCAGCTGCGCGAACAGGGTCTGACCCAGCTTACCCATTGGAGCCGCGGCGTGGACCTGTCGTGCTTCTCCCCCGACGCGCCGCCGCCGCCCGAATATGCGAGGCTTGAGGGGCCGATCCTGCTCTATGTCGGGCGGGTCGCGGTCGAGAAAAACATCGAGGCGTTCCTCGCCTGTCCCTATCCCGGCACCAAGGTGGTGGTCGGCGATGGTCCGGCCCGCGCCGCGCTCGCGGCCAAGTTCCCGCAGGCGCTGTTCCTCGGCAAGCGCACCGGAGTTGAGCTCGCAGGCTGCTATGCCGGAGCGGACGTGTTTGTCTTCCCCAGCCGCACCGACACTTTCGGCCTCGTGATGATCGAAGCATTGGCCTGTGGCACTCCGGTCGCCGCCTTCCCGGTGCCGGGACCGCTCGATATTCTCACAAGCGAAGTCGGCGCCATGTCCGATGATCTCACGCGCGCGATCGACGCCGCCCGCTATTGCGACCGCGCCCGCTGCGTCGAATATGGGGCCAGCTACAGCTGGGAGGCAGCCACCCGGCAGTTCCTGGCCGGGCTGGTGGCGCTGGAGGAAGAAGAGGCGGTGTCCTTAAAGGCCATGCCCGCGTTTTGATGCGAGATCGCGCTATTGCGCGATGCAGACCACCCGCCCCGCATCCCCACCCGGCCACCAATAGTACCACTACGTTCTGGTGGCCGGGTGGGGAGGCGAGGCGGGTGGTTTGAAGCCAAAGCGAATCCATTCCTTGCCGTTTCGTGGCATTTCGCTTATCTGATCCGGCAACGCGGCCGCTCCGAAAGGGGCGGCCCTTCTATTTTTAACGGAGATTCCCCCATGGCCATCAAGGATCAGCCCAAGCCGCTGATGCCGCACGCCACCGCGACCTGGCTGGTGGACAACACCGCGCTTTCGTTTGAGCAGATTGCCGAATTCTGCGGGCTGCACATTCTCGAAGTTCAGGCGATGGCCGATGATCTCGCAGGCAGCAAGTATACCGGGCGTGACCCGGTGCACGCGGGCGAGCTCACGCAGGCCGAGATCGAAAAGGGTCAGGCCGATCCCGCCTATTCGCTCAAGATGCACAAGGCCCCGGTCGAAGTGACCCGGACCAAGGGCCCGCGTTACACCCCGGTGTCGAAGCGTCAGGACAAGCCCGATGGCATCGCCTGGATCCTGCGCAACCACCCCGAGGTGTCGGACGCGCAGATTTCCAAGCTGATCGGCACCACCCGCAACACGATCGGCGCGATCCGGGACCGCTCGCACTGGAACATCCAGAATATTCAGGCGAAAGACCCGGTGACGCTGGGCCTGTGCTCGCAGCGCGAGCTTGACGCGATGGTCGCCAAGGCCGCCAAGCGCGCCGGAATCACCGAAGATGCCGAAGCCGTTAAGCCCGAGCGCAATGATCGCGAAAAGCTGATCGAGGAACTGCGCGCCGAACGCGACGCCACCCACAAGGCCGCCGCTGAAGCCGCGCAGGAAGCCGAAGCCGAAGCGTGGCTCGCCGCCCGCCGCGCTGCCGAAGCGGCCGAAGAAAAGATCGACCCGGAAAGCGGGTTCATCTGAAATAAGTCAAATGTCGTCGCCCCGGACTTGATCCGGGGCTTGGCTTTTCCTGGCGCGTGAAGCCGAAAAGAGCCAAGCCCCATGTCACGCACGGGGCGACCCGTTTTGTGTATCAAAAATCGCGAAAATCCCACGACTTTCGCTTGTCCGGCGGCGTCTAATCGGCCACAATTATTGACATGACTGTCAATAGCATCGCCGCTTATCACCACCCCACCCCGCTCGATACCCGGTTCGAGGCGATGAGCCTTCCGGCGATGTTCGAACGTACCATGCGCGCCAACCCGCAGGCGCCGTTTCTGCACTTTCTGGGGCGGACCTACAGCTATCAGCAGATCTTTGCCTATGCCCAGCGGTTCGCCGTCGGGCTGCAGGCGATTGGCATCGCCAAGGGCGACCGGGTCGGCCTGTTCCTGCCCAACGTCCCGATCTATGCCGCCGCCTATTACGGGGCGATGATGGCCGGCGCGGTGGTGGTGAACTTCTCGCCGCTCTATTCGGTCGAGGAATTGAGCTGGCAGGTCGGCGATTCCGGCACGCGGGTGCTGGTGACGCTTGATGTGCCCGAACTCTACAAGACTGCCAAAAAGGTGCTCGATGGATCGGCGCTGGAGACATTGGTGGTGGGCAGCCTCGCCGACCAACTGCCGTGGTACAAGGGCATCGCGCTGCAGCTGTTGAAGCGCAAGCAGATCGCTGACGTGGCCTATGGCCCTCATGTGAAGAGCTGGGTGGAAATGATCCCGGTCGGTCAGCTCGCGCCCGTCGATGTCGGCCCGTAGGACCTTGCCCTGCTGCAATACACTGGCGGCACCACCGGGCGGCCCAAGGGGGCGATGCTGGGGCATGACCAGCTCTCGGTGAACGCGCAGCAGGTCGCGGCGCTCAACCCCTTCGGCAATCCTACCGCCGAGGTGTTCATGGGCGCGCTGCCGTTCTTCCACGTGTTCGCCAACACCGCGCTGCTCAATCACGCCTGCGTGACCGGCGCGTCGATTGCGATGGTGCCGCGCTTCGAGACGGGCCAGGTGCTCGAGACCATCGCGCGCTATCGCTGCACCGGCTTTCCCGGCGTGCCGACGATGTTCCAGGCGATGCTCGATCACCCCGATCTGGCCAAAACCGACCTTTCCAGCCTCAAGGTCTGCATTTCCGGCGGCGCGCCGATGCCGGGGCCCGTGCATCAGCGCTTCGAGGAGATCACCGGCGTGCGCATCTGCGAAGGCTATGGCCTGACCGAGAGTTCGGGCGTGGTCTCGGCCAATCCCTATGACGGCACCCGCAAGCGCGGCACCATCGGCCAGCTGGTGCCGGGCACAGAAGTGATCCTGCTCGACAAGGAACACCCCGAAAGCCTCGCTCCTGAAGGCGACCCGGGCGAGCTGGCGGTGCACGGCCCGCAGGTGATGCGCGGCTATTGGGGGCGGCCCGAGGCGGATGCTGATTGCTTCGTCGAACGGGAAGGCAAGCGCTACCTGCGCACCGGCGACGTCGCGCGGATCGACGCGGACGGGTTCCTCGAGATCGTCGACCGGATCAAGGACATGATCGCGGTGGGCGGGTTCAAGGTCTTCCCGAGCGTGGTAGAGGACGTGATCCTCGAGCACCCGGCGGTGAAAGAGGCGCTGGTGATCGGCGTGCCCGAGGAATACCGGGGCGAGGTGCCGCGCGCCTATGTCACGCTGAACGAGGGCGCTTCGGTTACTGGCGAGGAGCTTGCAAGCTGGCTCAATGCCAAGATCGGCAAGCATGAGCGGGTCGATGCCGTGGTGATCCGCGAGAGCCTGCCGAAGACCATCATCGGCAAACTGGACCGCAAGACATTGCGGGCTGAGGTTCTGTAGAAAGACACCGCTCGCCGCGAAAAAGGACAGTCCTTCGACAGGCTCAGGACGAACGGAGGACGACTTACTCCGCCGCCTCGATGGTGGCGCTCGGCACAGCCTTCACCGCCTGCCGCGCATTGGGCGCGAACCGGCCATCGACCTGTGCGCCCTGTTCGATCGTCAGCGCGTCATAATGCACATCGCCATCGATATGGGCGGTCTTGAGGATCACCAGCTCGCGCGCGGTGATCGAGCCCGTGACCTTACCTGCCAGACGGGCGCTCTCGGCAATCACGGCGCCGCTGATGCTGCTCTTTTCGCCCTGCACCAGCGCCGCGCACTTGATATCGCCTTCAATGGTGCCGTCGACGTGCAGGTCTGCAGAAGCGGAGATATTGCCGTTGATCACCACATCCGCGCCGATCACCGAAAAGGTCGAACCCGAAGCCATCATGCTGCTCCTGTTACTGGCGGGCCGCGGCGAGGGCGGGGGTACGGCTTGGTCCGGTGTTGCGGACTTCCTTGAGAACATTGGGGGCGGCCTCCAGAAAGGGGCGCGGGTTGATCGCGCGGTCATTGATGCGGACTTCGAAATGCAAGTGCGAACCCGTTGAACGGCCGGTGCTGCCCATTCCGGCGATGCGGGTGCCAGCCTCGACCAGTTGGCCCTGCGTCACGTCAAAGCGGGAAAGGTGGGCATAGCGGGTCATCATGCCATTGGCGTGGGTGATCTCAACCGCTTTGCCGTAGCCCGATTTCCATCCGACAAAGCTCACGCGGCCCTCGGCGGCGGCGAAGATCGGCGAACCGATCGCGCCCTTGAAATCGATCCCGGCATGCATCGCGCCGCGGCCATTGAAGGGGTCGCGGCGGTAGCCGAAGCCGGAGGTGATGCTCTGGACGGTGGCGGGCACGACCTGCGGAATGCCGTCAAGCGCGCGTTCCAGCACAGCCATGCGGGCGAGGCTCAGGCCGAGTCGCTCGAAGCGCGGGTCGATATCGTCATTGCCATCAAACAGCGCCTCGAACGGACCACCCATGGCGGCTTCGGTCTGGCGGCTCATCAGGCTCGGATCGAGGTTGAGCTTGCGCATCGCGGCCTCGGCGCGTCGGGCGCGGGCATCGGCGAAGCGGGTCAGGCGTTCGGCAAAAGCGAGCTGGCGGGCTTCGATCTCAGCGAGGCCGCGCGCCTGCGGGATCAGCGCGCTGACTTTCTTGACGGTCTCGCTCGCCTCGACCGTCGAATCGGTTACGGTCGTATCGGCTGCGCCCTCGGCCACGATATCCTCAGGAAGCATCCGGGCCATGTCTTCGAGGAATTCCTGCCGATCCTGTAGTTCGCCGACGACCTTGTCGAGGTTGCCGCCATAGGCTTTAAGGCGCTCTTCGGACTTTGCGACGCGGGCCCGCTCCTTGGCGAAAGACGCCAGGTCGGCCTCGGCGCGGTACTGGTTCCAGCCCATCACGGCGAGCGCGAGGAGCCAGATCACCACGAACGCCGCAGCCCCGGCGGCAACGCGCATCTGCAATTTCGACGAAATCTTGATGAAGCGCACCTGACCATCGGCGCGCATGAAGAACTCACGGTCGGGGAACCATTGGCGCAGCCGCTCGCCCCACGTTTGTGCGGAAATTTTGTCTGACAAGCGCGGCCCCGATTATGTTGTATGTGCCCCCGCCGCGCCGCTAACAGCGCCTGCCCAAGCGGTCGAATCCCTAAGTCGCGCGGACAGATGAATCGAAGCGGAATCGCGGTGAAATGATCGCGGGTCGGGATATGGCTGACAGACTCGCCAAGAAGGCCAAGCGAATCGCCAGCCGGGGCCCGATTCGCATGGACTGACAGCATCGCGCGGGGCTGCTAAGGTGGTGGGATGAATCAGCTCTCCCCGCGTTCCCTCGCAGCCGATCCTGTGTCGCTCGTGACAAGCCTGGCCGAGACTGCTCGCCTTGCCCAGCGCCAGCTGGCGGCGATGCCAAGTGCCGCGCGCGCGGCCGCGCTGCATCGCGCTGCCGACGCGCTGCGCGCAGCGACCCCGGCGATCCTTGCCGCCAATGCCGAGGACCTGGCGGCGGGCGAGGCGAACGGGCTGACCAAGGCGATGCTCGACCGGCTGGCGCTTGATGAAACGCGGCTGGCGGGAATCGCTGATGCCGTCGCTGCGGTGGCCGATCTGCCTGATCCAGTGGGCGAAGTGATCGACCGGAGTGAGCGGCCCAACGGCCTAAAGTTCAGCCGCATCCGTGTGCCGATCGGGGTGATCGGGATCATCTACGAAAGCCGCCCCAACGTCACCGCTGACGCTGCCGCGCTGTGCGTGCGGGCGGGCAATGCGGCGCTGCTGCGCGGCGGGAGCGAGGCGGTGCATTCCAACCGCGCGATCCACGCGGCGCTGGTGCAGGGCCTCGTCGACGGTGGCGTCCCCGCCGAAGCGGTGCAGCTGATCCCGACGCAGGACCGCGCCGCCGTGGGCGCGATGCTCACCGCCGCGGGCCTCATCGACATGATCGTGCCGCGCGGAGGCAAGAGCCTTGTCACCCGGGTACAGGCCGATGCCCGCGTGCCGGTGCTCGCGCATCTCGACGGGATCAACCACACATACATCCACGCCGCCGCTGACCCAGCGATGGCCGAGGCCATTGCCGTCAACGCCAAGCTGCGCCGGACCGGCATTTGCGGTTCGATGGAAACGCTGCTGATCGACGCGGATTACCCCGCCCCCGCAGCACTCGTAAGCGCCTTGATCGACAAGGGCTGCGAAGTGCGCGGCGATACCCGCATCCGCGCTCTTGATCCCCGCGTGATCCCCGCAAGCGCCAACGACTGGGACACCGAATATCTCGACGCCATCCTCTCGGTGGCGATGGTTGATGGGCTGGAGGGCGCGCTTGCCCACATCGCCCGCCATTCCTCGGCCCACACCGACGCCATCGTGACCGCTGATGAGGCGGTCGCTGAGCGTTTCCTCGCAGAGGTCGACAGCGCCATCGTGATGCACAACGCCTCCTCGCAATTCGCCGACGGCGGCGAGTTCGGGCTTGGTGCGGAAATCGGGATTGCCACCGGACGGGTTCACGCGCGTGGGCCGGTCGCGCTGGAGGGGCTCACCACCTATAAGTGGCAGGTGCGCGGGAGCGGCCAAACACGTGCCTGAACCCTGCCCGTAACCCGATGTCCCGACCCTACCTGACCGGGCTGCTCGGTGGCAGCTTCAACCCCGCGCATGGCGGGCACCGCCGCATCACGCTGTTCGCGATGGAGGCGATGGGACTGGACGAGACGTGGTGGCTGGTCTCCCCCGGCAACCCGCTCAAGCCGCAGGACGACATGGCATCTTTGAAAGCCCGCCTGCGCTCCGCTGAACGCCTGAGCCGCCGCGCACCCATTATCCCAAGCGCGATCGAGCTTGATCTTAACACCCGCTACACCGTCGACACGCTGCGAAAGCTCACCCGGCGCTACCCCAAGCGGCGCTTCGTTTGGCTCATGGGGGCTGACAATCTTGCGCAATTTCACCTCTGGAAGGGCTGGCGACGCATTGCCCGGACAATGCCGATTGCGGTGATCGCCCGTCCGGGCTATGATGCAGCGGCCATGACGAGCCCCGCCATGGCCTGGCTCAGGCGATATCAGACGCCCGTCGCCAGCTTTCGGAAACGGGGGCAATGGAGCGCACCGGCCCTGGTGTTATTGCGTTTCGATCCTGATCACCGCTCGGCCACGGCTATTCGCCGTGCGCATGCCGGGTGGGCCGAGGATTTGCTCGCCAAGGATCGCGCTAGCAAGAATGACAGCGCAGTGGTGCGCGATCGGCTGACATTTCGCACCATCCGGTCGTGGGAGGACGCATGACGCGCTGGACCAGCGTTTCGGCATCCGTGCCCAACCCCCTGCGTTCCGTTCGCTTTCATCGCCCTGCACTCTGGAGACTGACTTTTGCCGATGACCGAGGCTCTTATCGCGTCCATCCCGCTTGGCCCGGCGCAAGCCGCCGCCCGGCTCGCCCAATCGCTGACGCAGTCTGAGATGGAGGGCCAGACCCTCCACCAGCTGGTGCTGGCGCAGCTTGATGATGATCAGGCGCAGGAAATCGTCTCGATCCCACTTGAGGGGAAGAGCTCGATTGCCGATCACATGGTGATCGCCAGTGGCCGGTCGACCCGTCAGGTCGCAGCGATGGCGCAGAAGCTGGCCGAGAAGATCAAGCAGGCCGGGTTCGGCCATGCGCGGGTCGAAGGCCTGCCCGCGGCAGACTGGGTGCTGATCGATGCAGGGGACGTGGTCGTCCACCTGTTCCGCCCCGAAGTGCGCAGCTTCTACAACCTTGAACGCATGTGGTCGTTTGAGGGCAGCGAAGCAGCGAGCGGCAGAGCTTAACGCCTTATCTTGTGTGCGTGCCTGCCTCCGCGGGCACGTCCCCGGTGCGGTTCCGTAGCTGTGCGACGGAGCACCTGCGGGCGGGCGGTCGCCCTTGCGGTCGCTGCGCGACCGTTCGACTTCGCATATTTGAGGTTGCGCTTATTCTCCTCCACATCATCGCTCGTGGCAAAATCGGCCGCTCGCCTGAGGGCGAGCTGGTAGAGCGCTATGCCAAGCGCATGACATGGCCGGTTCGGCTGACCGAATGGCCGGATACTGGCCCGGGCAAGGTTGCCGAGCCGCTCACCCCATGCAGAACCGTACTGCTGGATGAACGCGGCAAGGCCATGCCGTCAGAGAACTTCGCCGCCTTGCTGGGCCGCTGGCGAGATGAAGGCGTGCGCGAGACGCGCTTCATGATTGGCGCAGCGGACGGCCACTCCGATGCCGAGCGGGCGCAGGCCGATCTGCTGCTCGCCTTCGGTCCGGCGACCTGGCCGCACATGCTCGCCAGGGCGATGTTGATGGAGCAGCTCTACCGCGCCACGACCATCCTTGCCGGGCATCCCTATCATCGGGCATGACGCCATGATGTCCCGGCCCGCCATCATCGCTCTGCTTGCAGCCTTTGGTCTGAGCGCCACGCTCGGGCTGGCTCTGCCCGCAACCTTGGCGGCACCCTCCGATGAGATGATCGCGCCTGACGATGCCGAAGCCGCGCTCGTCCGCGCCAGTCGCGAGAGCCGCCGCGCGGAGGCCCGCGCCGCGCGGCTCACGAAAGAGGCCGCCGCCGCCACCGAAGCGGCACAACGCACCGCCACCGAAGCCGCCGCGCTCGCCGCCCGGATCCAGCAGGCCGAAGCCGATATCGAGGCCGCCCGCGCCCGCGTGGCCATCGCCCGGTCTCGCCGCAGCGCGCTCTCCGCGCGGCTGGCGGCGAAGCAGGAGCCGACCGCGCGACTCGCGGCTGCACTGCAAACGGCGGCGCGGCGTCCGCTGACGCTGTCGGCCCTGCAACCCGGTTCGCTCAAGGATGTCGTCTACGTGCGCGCCGTGCTCGACAGTGCGGTCCCGCAGATCCGGGCGCGCACGGCGTCTTTACGCGCAGACCTAGATCGTGGTCGAAGACTGGAGGCTGAGGCGGCGCGTGCGCTCGACACCCTGCGGGCCAGCAAAGGGACGCTGCGCCAGCGCCGCGCTGACCTCGCCGCGTTGGAAAACCAGCAGCGCATCGCCTCGCGCACCGCGAAGGGCGCAGCGCTGCGCGAGGCGGAGCGGGCCTTGGCCTTGGCGGAAGAGGTCCGCGATCTTGACGGGCTGGTCGACCGGCTGGACGAGGTCGCGGCGCTGCGGCGCGAGTTGGCGGCGCTTCCCGGCCCGGCGCTGCGTCCTGCCGATCTGGCCGCAGCGTTGCCCGCCGCTCCGGTCACAATGCCTTCAGCGACGGCCAGTGCCCCGCCGATCGATTTCCAGCTTCCGGTGCAGGGCAGGACGTTGCTGGGCTTTGGCGCCAAGCGCGAGAGCGGGCTTGCCAGCACCGGGTTGGTGCTGGCTCCCAGCGCTGGGGCGCAAGTGGTCGCGCCAGGGCGCGGGCGGGTGGCTTTTGCGGGGGCCTATCGCGGCTTCGGGCGAATCGTCATCATCGAGCATGACGGGGGGTGGACAAGCCTCGTCACCGGGCTCGACCGGGTCGATGCTGCGGTTGGCGACAATGTCATCGGCGGCAGCCCGATCGGGGTCGCCAACCGCGGTTCGGCGCCCGTCATGATCGAGCTGCGGCGCGATGGTGAGCCAGTTAACCCTCTGCAATTCGTACGATAATCAACATATCTGGCCACGCACCTGCGGACGGCTCGGCGCGGCGGGGGCAGGCAAATCGGCCCGCCAAGCTCTCATCTGGCGTTAAGCCCCGCAAAGCTATACATTCGTCCCTCGAAGGAGCCTCTTGTACCCATGAACATCGCCGCTCTTCTGCGTAGCGCCGCGCTCGTCACCGCCGTCGCGCTCATCCCCGCCACCACGGCCACCATGGCGCAGGTCGATGGCCGCGCCGGACCCGAATTCTCGAAGCTCTTCGCGGTCTTCCAGCGGGTCAAAGCGAGCTATGTCGAGCCAGTCGAGGATGACGTGCTGATCCGCGGCGCGATTGACGGTATGCTGGCCGCGCTTGATCCCCATTCGGCCTATCTCGATGGCGGCGATCTCCAGCGGCTCGAGACGATGATCAATGGCAATTATTCCGGCCTCGGCCTGTCGGTCGTGCTGGAAGACGGCGCGGTCAAGGTGATCTCGCCGTTCAAGGGAAGCCCGGCCGATACTGCCGGGATCAAGGCGGGCGATTTCATCACGCACCTCGATGGCAAGCTGATCTATGGCGGCAGCCTCGATGACGCCGTGGCGCAGATGCGTGGGCCGACCGGCACGTCGATCCAGTTGACGGTCTTCCGCCCCGGCCGGGAAGAGCCGCTCGAAGTCAATGTGACGCGCGGTGTGATTGAGCTTGAGCCCGTCACGCACGAACTCGCCGCCGGCAATATCGGCGTCATCAGCGTCAACGAATTCTCCGCTGATGTCGGCGCGGACGTGTTCGCAGCCTATCAGAAGATCAAGAAAGAGGCGCCGGGCGGCCGCATCAGCGGGCTGGTGCTCGATCTGCGCAACAATCCGGGCGGGAGCCTCGATGAATCGGTTGCGCTGGCCGACCTGTTCCTGACCGATGGGCGGATCGTCAGCCAGCGCGGCCGTGCGCGGGGCGAGACGATGCTCTACGATGCCGAGACCGTCTATCGCGGCGATATGGCGGAAGGCATTCCGATGATCGTGCTGATCAATGCGGGCTCGGCCTCGGCCTCGGAAATCGTTGCGGGCGCCTTGCAGGATCACCGCCGCGCGCTGATCATGGGTGAGCGCAGTTTTGGCAAGGGGTCGGTGCAGTCGCTCCTGCCGCTGGGCAATGACGCCGCGCTCAAGCTCACGACGGCGCGTTATTTCACCCCGGCGGGGAAGTCGGTGCAGGAAGGCGGAATCAAGCCGGATATCGCGGTGCCGCAACTCTCTGATCCCGATCTGGCCACGCGCACGAAGTATCAGACCCGCGAAAGCGATCTGCGTGGTCATCTGATCAACGAACTGGGCATCAAGGACGAGGAGTTGGAGGGCGACAAGATCGCCGATCCGCGCTTCCAGCTTACCGCAGCCCAGCTTGAGGAGCAGGGCGTGAAGGACTTCCAGCTGCACTACGCGATGGAAACCCTGCGCCGCACCACCAAGAGCACCGTAGCGCTCCGCCCCGCACCCAAGCCCATGCCCCGTCAGGCAAAGCCCTAGGCGCAGAGCATGGACAATCTGGACAAGGCGCGGGCGCTGGCCGTGCTGGTTCCTGCCGCACTGCTCGGCGGGGCTTATGTATCGCAATACGGGTTCGGCCTCGCGCCATGCGAGATGTGCTGGTGGCAGCGCTATCCGCATTTCGCAGCGTTGGGGATCGGTGCGCTCGCCTATGTGCTGAAGCCTGCGCAGGTGTGGGCGGCGCTGGCGGGGTTGGCGATCCTGACGTCAGGCGCGATCGGCGGGTTTCACGCCGGGGTCGAATATGGCTGGTGGGAAGGGATCACCGGTTGCTCAACACTCCCATCCAATATCGACGTCATGAACCCCGCCGCCGCCCCCTTGATCCGCTGCGATGTCGCGCCGTGGACGCTGCTGGGCATCTCGCTTGCGGGCTTCAATTTCCTGATTTCCGGGTTGAGCGGTGCGGCCATTGTGGCTTTGGCGGCGTATAGGAAGTAACAGGCAGCCGAAGGGAACGCAGCATGGAACGCGATGAACTCCACCGCATGATCCGGGTCGATCAGGCCGGCGAATTCGGCGCGACCCGCATTTATGAGGGCCAGCTCGCCGTGATGGGCGATCGCGGGCCGCACTCCGCTGAAATCCGCCACATGGCCGCGCAGGAAGCAGAGCATCGCGCCAAGTTCGATGCGCTGCTGGTCAAGCGCGGGGTGCGCCCGACGGCGCTGCATCCCTTCTGGTCGGCGGCGGGCTATGTGCTGGGTGCCGGCACGGCGCTGCTGGGGCCTGAGGCAGCGATGGCTTGTACCGCCGCGGTCGAGACCGAGATCGACAAGCATTACAGCGAACAGCTGGGCAAGCTCGAAGCCAGCGGGGCAGACCCGGAGCTCGCCGACATGATCGCCGCCTTCCGCGAAGACGAACGCGAGCACCGCGACGCAGCCTTCGCCAACGGGGCCGAGCGGGCGCCGGCCTATCCCTTGCTGGCGGGCGCGATCCGGCTCGGATGCCGGATCGCGATCAAGGTGAGTGAGCGCCTGTAAGGGGCAAGCGCCCGGCCCGATCTTTCCTCAAGCACGCGCGCTGCACCGGCTTCATTCCCGGTTCAGCGCACAGGGCCTAGACAAGCAGACCCGGACAGGGGCATGGCATTGGCTACGCCCGAAAAAGGATCATCCGCGATGAAGCACCTGCTTGCTCCCGCCCTTCTCGCCGCCACTGCCGCGTTTGCGCTGGCCGGCCCTGCCGCTGCGCAGAGCGCGGACGAGAAGATCAACATGGTGATCGCTTACAGCGCCGATGAATGCCCTGTCGCTCAGCCCGGCGAAGTGGTGGTGTGCGAAATCCTCGTTGAGGAAGAGCGGTATCGCATCCCGCGCAACCTGCGCTACAGCGATAGCCCCGCCAATCAGTCGCTCGCGCGGCAGGTTGACCAGATCAAGTATGTCGGCGATTTCGGCGCGATGAGCTGCGACCCGGCAGGCGCGGGCGGCTTCACCGGCTGCACCCAGAAATTCGTCGAGGCATGGGCCAAGGACAAGAAAGAGGCCGAGGCGGTTCGTTTCGGTCAGCTGATCGAGAAGGCGCGGCAGGATCGTCTCTCGACCATCGACGCCGAGGCCGCCGCCGAGCAGGAGCGGGTCGAGTCGATCGAGCGCGAATATATGAAGCGGCTCGAAAAGGAGCGCGAGGGCGAATTGCCGGGCGAGGGCGCGCTGCCACCGCCGCCGAAGGGCTAAGGCGGCTTAGACCCCGTAGTAATCCCGATACCACGCGACAAACCGGGCAACGCCTTCGCGGAAAGGCGTTTGCGGAGCGTATCCGGTCAGCGATTTAAGCAGCGCCGCATCGGCCCAAGTTGCGGGCACATCGCCAGGTTGCATCGGCAGGTAATTGCGAACCGCCTTGCGCCCGCATTCGGCTTCGATCGCGTCAACGAAGTCCATCAGGCGCACCTTGTCGCCATTTCCGATGTTCACGACCCGGTAGGGCGCGACGGGAGAAAGGCTGTCGCCGGGGGCAATGTCCTCGGGCGTTTCGGGCCGCACCGGTGCCGCATCAATCAGCAGGCGGATACCGCGCACCAGATCGGCGACATAGGTGAAATCGCGGTACATTTCCCCGTCGTTATAGATGTCGATTGGGGTGCCTTCGAGGATGCCGCGGGTGAACTTGAACAGCGCCATGTCGGGCCGCCCCCACGGGCCGTACACCGTGAAGAACCGGAACATGGTGGTCGGCAAGTCCCACAGATGGGCATAGGAATGCGCCATCGCCTCGTTCGCCTTCTTGGTCGCGGCGTAGAGCGTGAGCGGGGTGTCGCACTTCTGGCCCTCTTGAAAGGGCATTGTGGTGTTGGCACCATAGACCGATGAGGTCGAGGCCATCAGCAGATGATCCACCCCCAACTCGCGGGCGCATTCCATCACATTGAAGGTGCCAATCAGGTTCGCGTCGACATAGGCGCGCGGATTTTCGAGGCTGTAGCGCACCCCCGCCTGCGCCGCCAAATGCACGATCACATCGGGCTTTTCCGCCTGCGCCAGCGCAGGGAGTGTGTCGAAATCCTCCAGCAGGCCCTCGGTGCAGGTGAAATGCGGGTGCTGCAGTAGCATCTGGTGCCGCCGCTGCTTGATCCGCACGTCATAGTAATCGGTCATCCCGTCATAGCCGACGACGCGGAAGCCCTCGTCGAGCAGCAGCTGCGAGAGGTGATAGCCGATGAACCCGGCCGACCCGGTGACAAGAACGGTGCGCATGGGCGCGCCTTACGCCTCAGGCCTTAAGAAAGCGCAATATCCGGCGCGTCTTCCTGCTTCATCCCGACAACGTGGTAGCCCGCGTCGACATGATGGGTCTCACCGGTCACGCCCGACGAAAGGTCGGACAGCAGGTAAAGCCCCGCGCCGCCGACATCCTCGATCGTGACATTGCGGCGCAGCGGCGCGTTGAATTCGTTCCACTTCAGGATGTAGCGGAAATCGCCGATCCCGCTCGCCGCCAGCGTCTTTATCGGCCCGGCGCTGATCGCGTTGACGCGGATATTGCGCGGACCGAGATCATTGGCGAGATATTTGACGCTGGTCTCCAGCGCAGCCTTGGCCACGCCCATCACGTTGTAATGCGGCACCACCTTTTCCGCACCGTAATAGCTCAGCGTCAGGATCGCCCCCCCGCTTTCCGGCATCATCGCCGCCGCGCGCTGCGTGATGGCGACGAGCGAATAGGCCGAGATGTTCATCGTCAGCAGGAAATTGTCGAGACTGGTGTCGACATATTTGCCGCGCAGTTCGTTCTTGTCGGAAAAGCCGATCGCGTGGACCACGAAGTCGAGGGTGTCCCAGCGCTCCTTCAGGGTTGCGAAAGCGGCGTCGAGCGATTCCATCCTCGACACGTCGCATTCGAAGGTGAAATCGCTGCCCAATTCGGCCGCGAGCGGGATCACCCGCTTGGCCAGCGCCTCGCCCTGATAGGAAAAGGCCAGCTCCGCCCCGTGTTCCGCCAGCTTTCTGGCAATGCCCCAGGCCAGCGACTTGTCATTGGCGAGCCCCATGATCAGGCCGCGCTTTCCCGCCATCAATCCGTCCATCTATGCCATCTCCTCCGCGCCCTTCGAGGGGCTATCCAGCGGCGGCGCCAAGGCCGCGTTCAGCTCTGCGCCGATAACGAGGCCTAGGCCCACAAGCCAGAAAAACAAAAGTGTGATCATGCTCCCCGCGAGGCTGCCATAGGTCAGGTCATAGGTGAAAAACCGTTGCAGCAACACGGGAAGCGCGGCGGCGACGGCGATCCACCACAGCATGGTGAACAGCGCTCCCGGCCAGCAAGGGGCGCTGATCTTTCGAAATTGCGCCGGAGTGAGCGCGGCGAATAGCACGTAGAGCGATCCCGCGAGGCCCAGCGCCGGGACAATGCGTGTCAGGCTGAGCGTGGCGATGGCTGAGGCGAGCCGCGGAAAGGCCTCGGCGATCACCACCTGCGCCGCGCCGATCGCTATTTGTGCAAACAGCGACAGCATCAGCACGATCACCGCTGCGAGAATCAGTCCGGCGGAAAACAGCCGCGTCTTCCAGAACCCCTTGACCGGCGGCGTGCCATAGGCGCGGCGCAGGATGTCACGGATCGTCTCGATCAGGCTCGACACGGTCCACAGCCCCACGCCCGCCCCAAGCCACAAAAGCCAGCCGGACCGCGCATAGATCACGTCCTCGGCCACGGGCTCGATCACACTGGCAACCGAGTTCGGCAGGGCGCGCATGACAGCTTCGATCATCGCTGCGGCATTCTCGCGACCGCCGATCAGATCGAACAGCGCCGCGCCAAGGATGAAAAACGGGAAGATCGCCAGCATCGCCAGATAGGCAAGGTTGCCGGCGTGAATGAAGCCATCATTGAAGGTGCCGCTCGCCACCCGCCTGATCACCGCCAGATAGCGCGGGAAAGGCGGGGAATCGCTCACGCGCGGGATCGCTTGCGTCCGGCCCGTCAGAGGCCGAATTTCTCACGCGGGCGGGCGGTGTCGATCCAGCCATCGAGCCGCGCCTCGAGCGCGGAAAGATCGGTCGGCAGCTGGATCTCGAGCGTGACCAGCTGGTCCCCGCGCTCGGGCTTGCCGTCCACCACCTTGCCGCTTTTCTTGGTCCAGCCTTTGCCTGCGAGCCGCATCACGGTGCCGCTGCTGCTGCCCGGACGGATCGTGAGCATCACCGCGCCGTCCACCGTCGGACACTTGACCTTGGCCCCGCGCACCGCCTCGTCGAGGGTGATTGGCAGATCCATTCGGATATTGTCGCCGTCCCGCCGGAAGAAGGGATGGCTGCCGATTTCGACCAAAACGATCCCATCGCCATAACCGCCGGGGCCAAGTTGCCCTTTGTCCTTGAGCCGCATGACAGTGCCCTCCTCAACCCCCGCAGGGAGCTTGAGGCTGATCGCCTTGCCATCGGCCAGCGTGATGCGCTGATCGCGCCCGGCTGCGGCATCGGCGAAGGGGACCGCGAGCCGGTATTGAATATCGGCCCCGCGCCGTGGCGGCTGAGGCGGCGGCTTGCCGAAGCCGCGCCTGCCGCCATTCCCGGGCGGCGATTGCTGCTGGCGTCCGCGGCCGCCAAACAGCCCTTCGAACAGGTCGCTGAGGTCGACGTCATCGCCGCCGAAGCCCCCGAATTCGGGGTCACGGAAGCCGCTCGCTCCCGGCCCGGCGCCATAGGTGCCGCCCCGGCCATAGCCCGGCCGTCCTCCCATCCCCGCAAAGGGGTTGGCGGGATTGCCCTCGGCATCAATCTCGCCCCGGTCAAACTGCGCGCGCTTGGCCTTGTCCGAGAGCAGATCATAGGCGCGGGTTGCTTCGGAGAATTTCTCCGCAGCTTTCGGATTATCTGTGTTGCGATCGGGGTGCAGCTCCTTGGCGAGCTTGCGATAGGCGCTCTTGATCTCCGCTTCGGATGCGGTGCGGGTGACGCCCAGAATGCTGTAGGGATCGCGCATAGCGTGTTAGCTAGGTGAGACAGCGGCTGCGCGCAAGCTTACGCTGGCTGCAACCTGCCACGACCCGCAGTTTCAGGACAGGCGGGTGCCGTGGCGGGCGCGATCCCGCTCGCCGAGCAGGCGGCCGATAGTATAGGCGATGTAGGGAATCGGGATGGTGACCGCAGCGGCGATCAGGAAGGCCATCACCTCGTCGCTCCACCCGCGCCACGGCCACCGGGCCACGCCTTGTCCGCCAAAGATAATGAGAAGAAAGGTCGCCGCGCGGTTAGCATCGTCCCAGATCCACAGGTGATCCTTCCACCCGCGCTGGCCCATTTTCCAGACCCTCCCTGCGGCAAAGGCGAGACCTGCCAGCACGAAGAAAAGCCCAAGGATTGCGATCCCTATCTCCATGCCGGAAAGTCTAACCGCTTGCGATCGCATCGACAAGTCGCTCATCCCGGTCGCTCGGCGGCTGGCTTGCGGCTTTCCCCGCGCGACGGGCGTAGCTATGGGCGCTTGCAGCCATCAAGGAACCTTGCCCCATGTCCGACACCACCCCTCTCGACGATGCCCAGCTGGCCGATAGCGTGCTGCCCGCAGGGGCCGATCCGTTCGATCTGTTCGAGGAATGGTTCGCCGCAGCCCAAGTGGGCGAGCTGAACGATCCCAATGCCATGGCGCTTGCGACCGCTACGCCTGACGCTGCGCCGTCGGTGCGGATGGTGCTGCTGAAGGGCCATGGCAAGGGTGAAATCGCAGGCGGCGGGTTCACCTTTTTCACCAATGCCGAGAGCCGGAAAGGCCAGCACATCCGCGCCAACATGCAGGCCGCGCTGCTGTTTCACTGGAAGAGCCTGCGCCGCCAGATCCGCATTGAAGGCCCGCTGATCGAAGTCAGCCCCGAACGCGCCGACGCCTACTTCCACTCGCGCCCCTACAAAAGCCAGGTTGGCAGCGCGGCGAGCGACCAATCGCGCCCCCTGCCCGAGCGCCAGCAATACCTCGAACGGGTGCAGGCATTGTGGGCAGCGCACGAAACAGAAGGCAAGGTGCCGCGTCCGGCGCATTGGACGGGATTTACTTTGAGCCCGACAAGAATTGAATTCTGGATTGATCGCGACAACCGGCTGCATGATCGCCGCGAATTCACCCGCTCCGGCCCCGATGCACCGTGGTCGGATACGCTGCTTTACCCCTGAGGAACTCACCTATGCCCCAGAAAATCCCCTACTGGCACGTCGATGCCTTCAGCGCCCACCCCTTTGGCGGCAATCAGGCGGCGGTGATGGTGCTCGATGAATGGCTGCCGGATGATGTGCTGGTAGCGATCGGCGCGGAGAACCTGTTTGCCGAAACCGCCTTCGTGGTGCGCGATGCCACGGGTGAGGCCGATTGGGAGCTGCGCTGGTGCACGCCGACTCATGAAGTCGCGTTGTGCGGCCATGCGACAATGGCGAGCGGCCACGTGCTGCTGAACCGCGACGGCGGAGCGCGGGTGACCTTTCGCACCCGCAAGGCGGGTATCCTCGAGGTTGTGCGCCAGGGCGATGCCTATGAACTCGCGCTCCCCGTGACCCTGGTCGAACCCAGGCCGCAGCCAGAATTGCTTGCGGCGATCGGGTTTCGCGGGGAGACTTTCCTCTCCTATCAGGGAGCCGAGCAGACCGCGATCATTCTGATGGAAAGTGAGGCAGAAATTCGCGCGCTCGACCCGGATATGGACGCGCTGCGCGGGATCGACCTGATGGCGATCTGCACCGCGCCCGGCGATTCGCATGATATCGTCAGCCGTGTGTTCGTTCCTGCCTGGGGCGTGGATGAAGACAGCGTCACTGGCTCCGCGCACGCCGCCCTCGCGCCATTCTGGGCCAAGCGGCTCGGGCGGACAAGCTTCACCGCGCATCAGGCGAGCCAGCGGGGCGGCGATCTGACGCTCCGGCTGGATGGTGACAGGGCGTGGCTCGGCGGGCCGTGCCTGACGGTGGTCGAGGGCGTGTTCTATCTGTGATCCCCCGCGCAGGCGGGGGTCTCAGGCCTGGAAGCGTCATTTCACAAGGCCCCCGCCTGCGCGGGGGCGCGCGGCTAATTGCGCTCTGGGTACAATTCCAGCACATCCGCCGTCTGCTGCAACATCGGCGGGCGCTCGGCAGCGTCGGAATGGCCCAGCCGCACCATGGTCACGCGCTGGGTGGGCGAGACCAGCACATATTGCCCCATGTGCCCGATCAGGCTGAACAGGCTTTGCGGCGCACGGTCAGGGAACAGCGGGTGATCTTCGGGTGCGCGGTCCGGGATCGGGCGGTTGAGCCACGTCTGTAGCCCATAGTGCGGACTGGCGGGCGAAGGTTCCACCATCGCTTCGACCCAACGTTGCGGCACCAGCTGCTCGCCGCCCGGAGCGCGGCCCTTGCGCCGCAGCATCTCGCCGAACTTGGCCCAATCGCGCGCGGTTGCGTGCATCAGGCTGCCGCCGATGAGGGTGCCTGAAGCGTCGAACTCGGGCACCATGCTGGTCATGCCGAGCGGGCCGAAAAGGCGGAATTGCAGATACTCCGCCACCGCCTTGCGCCGCGCTTCGGGCTTGTCGCTGGTGGTCAGTGCCCGCGCGGCGATATCGGAGAGGATCACCGTGGTGTTCGAGGAATATTCGAACTGCTTGCCGGGCTCGGCTTCCAGCGGTTGTTCTTCCGCCCACTTGGCCATGTTGTCCCGCCCGTCGAGGAACAGCATCCGCACCTCGGACGATTCGTAAGGCGGATCGCCGCTTTCGGTATGGCGCAGCCCGCTGCGCATCTGAAGCAGGTGGCGCAGAGTGATCTCCGCGCGCGGATCGCCGGGGCGCTGCCATTGCGGGATCGGGGCGGGCGCATCGAGGCTGAGCTTGCCATCGGCGACCAGCATCCCGATCAGCACCGCCGTGACCGTCTTGGCCATCGACCAGCTCACAAAGCGCGTGTCGGGGCCATAGCCGGGGCCATAGCGTTCAGCGGCGAGCTTGCCGTCCGCCATCACCACCACGGCGCGGGTTTCGCCAAGGCCGGGCTGCGTGAACAGATCATCGATCTGGCGGGCCAACTGATCCTTCGGCGCGCCTGCATCCTTCGTGACCGCCGCAAGTGCTTCCTCGGTCAAGGGCGCGTCGACGGGCGGCGCAGCGCCGCATCCGGCGAGCATCAGCAGGACTGGCGCGAGGCAAAGCGCGCGGTTAAGGACGGCAGGTCTCAGGGTCATGGCGCCCTCAATTCCCGATGCAAGAAGGCTTGGCAATGGCGAAATCACCCTCCCTTTCAACACCGCGCCGCAAGCGTTGGGGACTGTGGCTGCTGGCGCTGGTCGCGCTGGGGCTGGGCGGAGCGGCCTGGGCGTTTCGCGAGCCGATCAATGGCTATGGCAGCATCGCGTCGGCCTATTCGGCGCGGGTGGCGTGTTCGTGCCGCTTTGTCGCGGGCCGCAGCCTTGAGGATTGCGCGAAGGACAAGCTCGCGGGCATGGAGGCAGTCACCTTGCGTGATAACCCCGAGGCCAAGAGTGTCACAGCGCGGTTCCCGCTCGTGGCCGAAGCCACCGCGACCTACCGCGAAGGCTATGGCTGCGTGCTGGAGCCGTGGGAGGGTTAGTCTGCCCTCACACTTCCGTTCTCCCTGAGCTTGTCGAAGGGTTGCCTTTTCTTCGCGGAACAGGGCAACGTTAGCAAAGAAGTGCAGTCCTTCGACAAGCTCAGGACGAACGGGATAGGGTTCAGTCGCTGACCTTCTCAGTCGTATCAATCCACCCGCCGCCGACCACCCGCTCGCCCGCATAGATCACCGCCGCCTGCCCCGGCGCGACGCCGAATTCGGGCGCGGCAAAGCGGATCGTGGTTGGCGCGTCATCACCCAAAGGGCCTTCGAGTGTGATCGGCACCGGCTTGGCAAGGCTGCGGACCTTGGCGGTCAGGGGCTCTGACGGAAGCGGCCCGATGCGGTTGGTTTCGATAAGCCGCGCGGCGCTCACCGCCAGCATTCGCTTCGGCCCGACCCGAACCTCGCGCGCGGCGGCATCGAGGCCGATCACATAGAGCGGTTCGGGCTGGCCGCCGATTTCGAGGCCCTTGCGCTGGCCCACGGTGAAGTGGACGATGCCCTTGTGCTCGCCGAGCTGCTCGCCAGTCGCGGCATGGACGATCGCGCCGGGGGCCGCGCTTTCGGGGCGGACCTTGGTGACGATCTTGGCGTAGTTCCCATCGGGCACAAAGCAGATGTCCTGCGAATCCGGCTTGGCCGCGTTGCGCAGGCCCGCCGCTTCGGCCAGTCCACGAACCTGCGGCTTGGGCATTCCGCCCAAGGGAAAGCGCAGGTAATCGAGCTGCGCCTCGGTGGTGCCATAGAGGAAGTAAGACTGGTCTCGTGCCGGGTCGAAGGCACGGTGCAATTGCGGTCCCTCTGAGGTCATCACCCGCCGCACATAATGCCCGGTTGCCAGGCAATCCGCCCCCAATTCGCGCGCCATGCGGAACAGGTCGGTGAATTTCGGCCCCATGTTGCAGCGGATGCAGGGCACCGGCGTGCGCCCGGCGAGATATTCGTCGGCGAATTGTTCGACCACATCCTCGCGGAAAGCGCTTTCGTGGTCGAAGACATAATGCGCGATCCCCAGCCGATCAGCCACCGCGCGCGCGTCGCGGATATCGTCGCCTGCGCAGCACGCGCCCTTGCGGCCCGTCGCCGCGCCGTAATCGTAAAGCTGGAGGGTGATGCCGATGACCTCGGCCCCGCTCGCATGGGCGAGGGCTGCAACCACCGAGCTATCGACCCCGCCGCTCATGGCGACGACGATCCGGCAATCGGCGGCAGCACGCGGCAGATCGAACAGCGCGGCGGCGTCAGGCCCGGTCAGCCGGCCAGCTTCTAGGAGGGTGGTCATCGTCATGGGGATGGGCCGCATATAGCGGCGCGGGGCCGATTGCGCCAGTGGCACCGACGCCCGCCTTGGCTGCCGCCGTATTATTCCTAAGCGCGAGTAAATGGCGGCTTTACCCGATCTTGACGAGCTTGCCCTATCTCAGGCTCCGATGTTCGAGAAAGCGAATCCCCTTGCAGCGTTCCGTGCGGCTGCGTCAGGCGCGCAAGCGCCCGATCCAAGCAGCCGGGCGCGGCGGCCTTTGCCATCGCAGCAGACGGATCGTTCGGATGCGCGTTCCGTCCGCCGGGTAGGCGAAGCACTGCGGGCGCTGGAGTGGGGCGAAATTACCGCGCGGCTCAACGCAGCGCGCGATCTGCGACTGCTGATGCGGCACGAAGCGCGCGCCCCCATTGAAGCGGTGGCGGCGAGCTTTGGCGATGCGGCGGCCAGTTATTTTGCGCTGATTGATGATGGCCAACCTGACGTTAACCTTGATGCTTTAGGGCAATCTAAAGCCTTCGATGCCACACAGGGCAATGATGAACCGACCCGCTCGGCAGACGCGCATGACGGTGTTGTCAGCGTAAACCGAGGCGATGCGAGAGAAATGCAATGATTGAGAACCAGGACATCCGCCCTGCTCAGGTAATCGGCCCGCTTGGCGAGCCGCTGACCCTTGCTGACCTGCCTTCTCCCGATACCAAGCGCTGGGTGGTGCGGCGCAAGGCCGAAGTCGTGGCTGCGGTCAACGGCGGCCTGCTGACGCTCGATGAAGCGCTGGTGCGCTATGGTCTGACGCTCGAGGAGTTCGCTTCGTGGCAGCGCGCGGTGGATCGCTCCGGGATGCACGGGCTGCGCGTCACGAAGACCCAGCATTATCGCGATCTTTACGAACGCCAGCTGAAGTATTGAGCGGCCTCGCGGCGCGATTCGCTTCGCTTTAGCCCGTCACACTACCACCCTACCCATATCGCCTTGCGGGTTCGCGAAAATGCGCGGCACGCAAAGCCGTCGGCGCCGTGCGGAACCTCCGCGCGGCCTTCGGCTATGGGAGAAATGCGATGTTGGGATTCATCTGGTTCATCATCATGGGCGGGGTCATTGGTTGGCTGGCAAGCCTGCTTATGCGGCGTGACGGTTCCATGGGGACGCTGCTGAACATCGTTGTCGGGATTGTCGGTTCGTGGATTGGCAATACGGTATTGTCGCCTTTGCTGGGCGGTGGAACGATCGGTGCATTCCCGCCTGATTGGCAGGGCGTGCTCGGCGCGCTGATCGGGGCAGCCGTGCTGCTCGGGATCCTCAACCTGATCCAGCGCGGCAAATTGCGCTGAATCCACCCATCGCCGAGCCTGTAGCTGGAACGACTGCCTGCGCTCTTCGTCTAGGCTGAAAGTCACCGGTCGATGCAGGCATTGCTCGTATGTGCCTGACAATCTATCAGGCGTTGCATTAGGTGACTTACACAGATAATACACTCAGGGTGTCTGCCGTACCCGGCGGCTTGGCACCCTGCGTGAGGGAATGGCGATGAATTACGAAACCAGGATCTTGGCTGAAGCGGCTGACAGGGTAGCCACCGATTTCACCGGTGCGCGCACGCTTGATGCGCCTGCGGTGCCGCGCTGGTTGATCATTGGCGGGCTGGGCCTGTTCGGCCTGTTGCTTGCTATTGCGGCCTATTTTGCCTTGGCGGGCGGGGAGCCAGTGCCTGCCGGCGATGATAATTCGCAGGCTCCGTCGGTCACCGTGATTACCCCTGGCACAACCACCGTGACCGGCGAAATCGAGGCCCCCGGCACGCTCGCAGCCCGTCGTCCGATGCCGGTTGGCGTGGTCGGTGAAGGCGGGCAGGTGCTGCGCGTCACGGTCGATGCGGGCGATTGGGTGCAGCAGGGCCAGGTGCTCGCGGTGATCGACCGCAGCGTGCAGGTGCAGCAGGCCGAAGCGCAATCGGCGCAGATCGAGGTAGCCCGCGCCGATGCCAATCTGGCGCAGGCCAACCTTGATCGTGCCCAGCAGCTGGTCGCGCGCGGCTTTGTGTCGAAGGCCGACATTGACCGTCTGACGGCGGTGCGCGATTCGGCGGTGGCGCGCGTAAAGGTCGCCGAAGCGCAGCTGCGTGAGCAGCGCGCGCGCAACGAGCGGTTGAATATCTACGCGCCCGCTAGCGGCTATGTGCTCCAACGCAATGTCGAGCCGGGGCAGACCGTCGGCGGCGGGACAGGGGCGCTGTTCACGATTGCGCGCGGCGGCGAGATGGAATTGCTCGCCCAGTTGAGCGAGGACCAACTGGCGCGCCTGCCCGAGGGGACTTCGGTGACGGTGATCCCGACCGGTTCGGACAAGCAGTTCACCGGGCAGATCTGGCAGCTGGCTCCGGTGATCGATCAGGCGACCCGGCAGGGTACCGCTCGCATTGCCCTGTCCTGGGCGCCCGAGCTGCGCCCCGGCGGCTTTGCCACCGCGCGCATCAGCAGCGGCACGGTGACCGCCACGGTTCTGCCCTCAAGTGCGGTGCTGGCCGATGCCAATGGGAGCTTTGTCCTGGTGATCGACAAGGACAACAAGGCCGAACGGCGCGCGATCAAGACCGGGATGGTGACCGAAGACGGCGTGGTGGTGATGGAAGGCCTGACCGGGCGCGAGCGGGTGGTGCTGCGCGCTGGCGGGTTCCTGACCCCTGGTGAAAGCGTCAATCCGAAGCTGCTCAAGTCATGATCGGCACGGCACCGGTCGCAGGTACAGCAAGTCAGGCAAACCAGTCATGAACTTACGCAACATCTCCGCTTGGTCGATCCGCAACCCGGTGATCCCTTTGGTGTTGTTCCTGGGGCTGTTGCTGGCCGGGATCGTCAGCTTCCGGTTCTTCATGGACGTGACCCAGAACCCAGATCTCGAGTTCCCGGCGGTGATCGTCAATATCTCACAGCCGGGCGCTTCGCCAACCGAGATCGAAAACCAGATCACGCAGCGGATCGAAAGCGCGGTGCGTTCGATCAACGGCGTCGAATCGATCCAATCGACGGCGCGCGAGGGCAATTCGACCACCGTGGTCGAATTTGAGATTGGCACCGATGTGACTGACGCGCTCAGCGAAGTCACAACCGCGATCGGCAGTGTGCGCGGATCGCTGCCTGACGGGATCCTTGAGCCCCGCATTAACAAGGTCAACGCGATCGGCGAGCCGATCGGCTATTTCGCCGTCGATGCTGATGACATGACGATCGAACAGCTCAGCTGGTTCATCGATGACACGGTGGCCAAGCGTCTGCTGAAGATCGAAGGCATGGCCGAGGTTGGTCGGTTTGGCGGGGTCGACCGCGAAATTGAAGTGGTCCTTGATCCGGCCAAGATGCAGGCGCTTGGGGTTACGGCATCTCAGATCAATGGCGTGCTGCGGCAGGTCAATATTGATGCGGCGGGCGGTCTGACCGAGGTTGGCGGGACGCGTCAGTCGCTGCGCGTGCTCGGCAACAGCAAGACCGCTTTTAGCCTTTCGCAAGTCCAGATCCAGCTGGGCGGCGGCCGAACTGTGCGGCTCGCCGATATCGCGCAAGTGCGCGACGGCTATTCCGAACGCACTTCGATCGGTGAGGTCAACCGCAAGGAAGTCGTCAACTTCTTCATCAACCGCGCGCGCGGGGCTTCCGACCTCGCGGTCTATGATGCGGCGCTGGAGGAGATCAAGAAGATCGAGGCGGAGACGCCCGGGGTGAAGTTCATCCCACTGTCGACCACGACCAATTACACCCGCGGGCAGTACAAATCCTCAATCTGGGCGCTGGTCGAAGGCGCGGTGCTTGCCGTGGTGGTGGTGTTCCTGTTCCTGCGCGATTGGCGCGCCACCTTCATCAGCGCAGTGGCGATCCCGCTTTCGGCGATCCCGACCTTCTGGTTCATGAACCTCTTGGGGTTCAACTTGAACTTCCTTTCGCTGCTGGCGCTGGCGCTGGTGGCAGGTGTGCTGGTCGATGACGCGATCGTGGAGATCGAGAATATCGTGCGCCACATGCGCATGGGCAAAAGCGCCTATCAGGCCAGCATCGATGCGGCGGACGAAATCGGCCTGCCGGTGGTGGCGACCAGTTTCTGTATCGTCGCGGTGTTCCTGCCCGTCGGCCTGATGCCGGGCATTTCCGGGCAGTTTTTCCAGAATTTTGGCCTCACCGTCGTGGTCGCGGTGCTGATGTCACTCGCCGTAGCGCGTATGGTGACGCCGCTGATGGCGGCCTATTTCCTCGCCTCGCATGGCCCGGCCGAGCATGGCGGCGGCAAGTGGATGGACCGCTATCTGGCGGTGCTGGCCTGGACGCTGGACACCAGCAAGCTGCGGGCTCTGCGCGCCGGGCTTACCCCGCCGCGTCAGCGCGCGGGTTACGCCATCGCGCTCCTGCTGACCGTGCTGCTTTTGCTCAGCACGACCGCGTTCGCCATGTTCAAGCTGTTTGAGCTGGTCTGGTCACTCGGCCTCCCCAAGCAGATTGCCTTGGCCGTGTCGGCCGATACCTACGGCACGCTGCACAAGACCGTGGCGAAGCTGTTCGAAGTCGTCCAGCTGCTGGTGGTCTCGATCTTGACCCTGCTGGCTGGTCTTGCGGCATTCAAGCTAATCGAAGGTGTTCCCGCGCTCATCCGGTCGGGCAATCCGCTGGCACGCCTCGGTTCGATTTTGGTCGGTGTATTGGCCGTCGTCGCAAGCGCAGCAGCGGGAGCGTTGCTCGTTGGCGTCATTGCTGCGCTCATCATCCGCATGGCCGTCGGCCCGGAAGCAGTTACACCCGAAGCGTTCTCGGCCCTCACTTTCACAAATGCTGTCGTCGGACTGCTCATCTTGGCCGGCGGCATCGTGGCGGCAGCCTTTGCTTTCCTCGGTGCGCGTGCGGTGGCGGAAAACCCCAGCACAGTCCATTATCTCACCGCGCGGTTCTATGACCACCGCATATGGATGCTCGGCGTCGGCTGGTTTTCGCTGCTGGTGACGATCCTGCTGTTTGGTCAGCTGCCCCCGCAATTCCAGCCTACGATCGATAGTGAAAACACCCGGATCGAGGTCGAGATGGTCCCCGGCACCACGCTGGCCGAGGCCAAGAAGGTGGTCAACGGCGTCGCGGCGCGGGTCCGCCAGGAGCCTGACGTTGAGCGCGTGCTGGAGCGCATCCGGCTGGGCGATAGCTCGTCGGTCTTCGTCAAGCTGAAGGAGGATCGCACCCGCAAGTCCTATGATTTCGAGCGCGAGCTTGCGCCGGAACTGGCGCAGATTCCCGATGCGCGGGTGCGGTTCCAGTCGCAGCGCGGCGGGTTTGGTTCCGGGCGCGATCTGACCATCCTGCTCGCAGGTTCCGATCCGGTGCTGCTTGAACGGACCGCCGCGACGCTGGTGGAACAGATGAAGGGCCTGAAGACAATCGTGGCCCCGCGCATCAGCGCGGATGTCAACCGGCCCGAAATCATCATCACCCCGCGCGCCAAGATCGCTGCCGAACTGGGCGTCACCACGACGGCGTTGTCGCAGACGATCCGCATAGCGACGCTGGGCGAGATCGAACAGAATGCCGCGCGCTTCTCGCTGTCGGACCGCCAGATCCCGATCAAGGTGCGCCTCTCGACCGATGCGCGCACCGATTACCGCACCATCGAGAACCTGCCTGTGCCGACCTTGAATGGCGGCTCGGTGCCGCTGAGCCGGGTGGCGGAGATCAAGTTCGGCTCCGGCCCGACCGCAATCCAGCGCTATAACCAGAGCCGCCGCGTGCTGGTCGGGGCCGATCTCGCGGCAGGCGTGCTCAAGGGTGAGGCGCAGGCCGAGATCGATGCTCTGCCAATCCTTCAGGAGCTGCCTGTGGGGGTGATCCGTGATGTGGTGGGCGAGGACAAGTGGCAGGCCGAGTTGGTGGTCAATCTGATCATCGCGATCATTGCTGGCTTGCTGCTGGTGTTTTCGGTGCTGGTGCTGCTCTACAAGCGGCTGATGAGCCCGCTGGTCAACATGACCTCGCTCGCGCTCGCGCCGCTGGGCGGGGTGCTGCTCATCTGGCTCTTGGGCCAGCCGCAATCGATGCCGGTCTATATCGGCATTCTGTTGCTGCTCGGGATCGTGTCCAAGAACTCGATCCTGCTGATCGACTTCGCGATCGAGGAGATGAACAAGGGCGTCCCCAAGCTCGAGGCGATCATGGACGCCGGGCACAAGCGCGCCCAGCCGATCGTGATGACCACCGTGGCAATGACGGCAGGGATGGTGCCGGTGGCGCTGTCTCTGAGCGGCGATGGGGCATGGCGTCAGCCGATGGGGATCGTGGTGATCGGCGGGCTGGTGCTCTCGACCTTGCTCACGCTACTGATCGTGCCGGCAGGCTTCAGCCTCGCCGATGGGTTCGAGAAGCGCGCCGGGCCGTGGCTGACCAAGCGGTTCCTGACCTACAAGCCCGGCGACGAGAACCGTCCGCATGCCGATCCCGAGCCCGATCTGCCCTTCCCCGGCCTGCCCGGCGGCGCGGTCCCAACGCCGGCGCGGCGCCTGCCCCCCGGGGCCGAGCCGGCGGAATAGCGGTAAAGGCGTGACGGACCGGCCCCAAACGGGCTAAGGCCGCAGCATGGCGACCCGTTCTCTGAGGCCCCTGACGTTCGGCGGCCAGCCGCTCACCACCGATCGCGCGCGTCGGATGCGCTGGACGGCGACCGGGATGCTTGCCGCGATGGCCGTGGTCTTCATCGCCACCCAGGGCCTTGTCGCGGCGCATCCGGCGTGGGGCTACGTCAATGCCTTTGCCGAAGCCGCGATGGTGGGCGGCCTCGCGGATTGGTTCGCGGTGACGGCGCTTTTCCGCCACCCGCTCGGCCTGCCGATCCCGCACACTGCCATCATTCCCGAGAACAAGGACCGCATCGCCGACACCATGGCGGCATTCCTGCGCGAGAATTTCCTCACCCCAGCGGTGGTCGCGCGGCGCATGGCGGGGATGAACATCGCCAAGGCGGCCGGCGAATTCCTCTCCGCCTCGCCTGAGCGCGGCGGCACCGATCACCGCTCGCGCATCACCAGCGGCGCGGCGGAATTGCTGGCCGAGGTGCTTGAATCGCTCGATCCCGACCGGCTTGGCACGCAGGTGCGCAGCGGCCTTGCGGGCCAGCTGGCCAAGCTCGACATTGCCCCGCTCGCCGGGCGAATGATCGAGACCACCATGGCCGACAAGCGCCACCAGCCGCTGATCGACGGCTTCGTGCGCTGGGCGGGGCTGACCATCGAGGACAACGAAGACACGGTGCGCGACATCATCCATCAGCGCGTCGCCGGGGTGCTACGCTGGACGGGGCTCGACAAGACCATCTCCTCGAGCGTGCTCGACGGGCTCTATAAGCTGCTCGCCGAAGTGCTGGTGAACCCCGAACACCCTCTGCGCGGCAAGATCGAGGAGGGGCTCGCGAAGCTCGGGCAGGATTTGCAGCACGACCCCGAAACCCGCGCCAAGGTTGAGGATATGAAGCGCGACCTGATCGCCAATCCGGCGGTGGCGGTGTGGTGGACGGGGGTGTGGGAACGCATCCGCCAATCGCTGATCCGCCGCGCGCGCGACCCGGAAAGCGGGATGGGCGGGGAAATGCGCCAGATGCTCGCCGAGTTGGGCGAAGCACTGCAAGCCGACCCGCGCCTGCAACACCAGATCAACCGCTTCGCCCGCCGCACCATGGTGGGGGTGGCGACCCGCTATGGCGACCAAATCGTGCGCCTCGTTTCAGAGACGGTGAAGCGCTGGGACGCCACCACCATCACTGCCCGGGTCGAGGGCGCCGTGGGCCGCGACCTCCAGTTCATCCGCATCAACGGCACGCTGGTGGGCGGGCTGGTCGGGATGACGCTGCATGCGCTGACGGGGGTGCTGTGAGGGGGCATCTCATGATGCCCCCCCAGCCAATTAGTTGAACAAGTCTCCCTGCCCATAGCCCGGGAGCGAGAGCCTCCCCGGCGACCAGCGGATGCGGCCCTCCTTGACGAAGTTTCCTTCGCTGTCCCGGTGGCAAACAATGTTGCGCACCTGCTGTTCCCAGAGTTCCTCGCCGGGACGAGTGGTGGATGGTTTGCGATCTTGCGGAGTGAGGGCCGCGTGCTGCGGCAAGGCGCGCCTGATTTGGGAAATGGTGGCAGAGCCTCCGACACCGCGAAGAAAATCTTCAACTGCACGGGCAATGTGCTCCTCACGGGAGCGATGGTTGGTGTCCATGAAGTGTCCTTTCATGCAAAGCGGCGCGGCCCGAAGACCGCGCCGCCAAATTCATGCGTAGCGCACGAGCATCCACGTCACCGCATTGCCCCGATACGGGGGCATGACATTGCCTTCGGCAATGGGTGCGGTGGTCGAGGGGGAAGTCTGGCTCTGCCAGACTCCGGATTCCGGACAACGAGAACCGGTCCGAGCGGTCGTGCCGATGGGCGCACGAGCCCTTGAGTGGATGTTCATCTGAGAACACCTTTCATGTTGCAAGCCGTCGAGGACACGCGGGGCTTGCGGGAGAAGGTGAGGGCCACTAAAGTGCTCAAGCTTGCAGAAAGCATGAGAGTGGCGTGTCCACCTCATTTTATTGGGGCTGTCGGGTGCAACCGGCAGCCCCAAACTTTATATCACTCGATAGATGCCCCTCTTTTTCGGCACCGCCTCAAGTAGCGGGGGTTTCGCGTTGACCATTCGATATAGCTTGCTCGCAAGCTTCTTGCGCTCATGGACCGTGCCAGTCTGTCGATACAGGCCAACGAGCACCTCATCCACCGAGGCAATTCCGCCGAATACCCCCTTAATTATGTCGATAATCTCCTGCTCGGTTTCATCAATCCGAGTGGCGGGGATTTGGCGCAACAAAGCCTCCGGCAAGTCGCCGAGATCGCCGAATCGTGAGCCAATGTCGGGGGGTAGGAATTCGTTCATGCCTCCTACTAGCACCTGCCCGCCTCGGTGCAAAGGCTAATTTTCCCCTAAATCATTTTTCTGCACACGAATTAGCACGCCCTGCGAGGGCGTGCCTTGGGGTGGTCGTGAGGGCTGCGTCAATCAGTTGATGCGAAAATGCGTGTTGGGCCAACCCCATAAATGAGTCGACGAAAACCTGAGAGCTAACCCTTGACTCGCAAAAAAGCCCGCGAGTCGTGGACTCGCGGGCTTCCTCTGCACTGGGACTCGAAATAACTCGCGAAATAACTCTCGCTTAAAGCGCCCCAGTCAGCTCCGGCACTGCTGCATACAAATCAGCCACCAGGCCGATATCCGCAACCTGGAAGATCGGCGCGTCCTCGTCCTTGTTGATGGCGATGATGACCTTCGAGTCCTTCATGCCCGCAAGGTGCTGGATCGCGCCCGAGATGCCGATCGCGAAATAGACTTCCGGCGCGACGATCTTGCCGGTCTGGCCGACCTGGTAGTCGTTGGGGACATAGCCAGCATCGACCGCCGCGCGGCTCGCGCCGATGGCGGCGCCGAGCTTGTCGGCGAGGGGCGTGATGGTCGCCTCGAAGGTTTCCGCGTCCTTCAGCGCGCGGCCGCCCGAGACGATGATCTTGGCGCTGGTCAGTTCCGGAC
>OFDC01000437.1_pt1 | contig 32325 bp, 28 predicted proteins | sample 1520941 | NCBI WGS metagenome assembly OFDC01 (sample SAMEA94258168, study PRJEB24077) | hot springs metagenome | biome: Aquatic biome; feature: Water | place: India | collected 2012-12-06 | depth 5 m | reverse complement strand
CGCCGCCGCCGCCGCGGTCGACATGCCCAGCGGCGCCAGCCGCACCTCATGCACCTCGGGGACCTTCAGGGCCGGGTCGTCGGTGATGGCGCACAGCCGGCGGTGTCGCGCCTGCAGCGCCGCCAAGGTGGCCGGCAGCGCATTGGGCGGGAACAGGCTGGTGTGGCCCCGCGACAGTGCCGCCGCCAGGGCCACCATGAAGCGATAGCGGTCGCCGATCAGGTTGACCAGCGGCCCGCCGGGCGGCAGCAGGTCGGCCTGGGCCTGCACATCGACCAGGAACTGCGCACCCGACACCGCCCGCCCGTGTCGCCAGGCGATGGGCGCGGCAAGGTCGCGCGCGGCCAGCAGCGGCTGGCGCGGCACGAACAGGGCGCCGGAGGTGGGCAGCGGGTGCGAGGTCATCACAGGGCGGGAGGCGGCGGGGCCGGCTTGCCGTCGGTCTTCCAGGCCTGCAGTGCCTGGATCATCGAGCTGCGTTCGAATTCCGGATGCAGCCGGTAGCGCAGCAGGTACTCGCCCACGAACAGCAGCACCATCGCCGCCGGCGTCAGCAGGTTGGCCAGCAGCGACCAGGCGCTCCAGGGCGCCAGCGCATACACCGCCACCGAGGCGGTGGCCATGCCGAAGAAGTAGACGACCCAGGCCACGGTGACCTTGCGGGTGTAGCGGACCATGTCGGGCGTGAGGCCACCGCGGTGCACGCGGGCGGCGAGGCGGCCGATCATGCTGACCGGCTGGGTCAGCGTGACACCGAAGCCGATGCCCAGGGCCGCATGCAGGCCGGCATGCTGCAGCACGTAGAGGCGCTGCACGTCGTCCACCCCGCCGCGCGCCACCTTCTTCAGGGGACCGGCCGGAGTCGTCGTGGTCCCGAGCCAGGACAGCGCCCCGAGTCACGGCCGCAGATTCGCCCGCCTCGGAGCGGAGCGGTGTGAATGGGCGGTCATGCCGTTCGGGTTGACCCGCGATGTCGCTTCATGAGGGTTCGGGTACGGCCAGACTCGTTTCCGTCCAAACGCTGCGATGCTGACGCCAGCGCTGAGCCGACGCCGAAGTGACGCGAGCATCGTCAGCAGCTCGCAGTACCGCGCCGGGATCCTTCGACACCGCGAGCAGTTCAGACCTATGGTCGAGGTCGACCGACATCGAACCACGAACAGAGGCGACGCGTGGCCGACCAACAGAGCCGGTTCGCCCCGGCTGACGAGGTGCTCGCCATGCTCGAATCAATCCCGGGCATCAACGACACCCTCAACCAGCGCAAGGCTGCACGCGAGCTCATGGAGCACAGGCATCGCGTCGAGCAGGACGGGCCGGCAGCAAAGTCTAAAGAACTGTAAAGACCTATAAAGCAGACGCGAAACTATAAAGCGCGCACGCCCATGGATCGATCCGCGGCATTCGGCGTCCTTGACGCCTGTGATCGCCCATGCTCGACACATGTCCGAGAGCCACCGAGGAGCTGGACGGTCCAGCCAGGAGAAGTACGACAGCCTGACCCGTTCATGGCGGCGCCGTAACCGCAAGGTGCTCTACGCCGTCGCCGCGATCTGCTCACTCGTGAATGTTGGCTCCTATCTCGTAGCTGTCAGGTGGCCGGGAGTTGCCTGGCTCGCGGGAGTCTTAGGTGGCGTCGCCCTCGCGTTCTGGCTCATCGCGAGGTGGAGCCCACCCGGCTGGATCGAGAACTGGCAGACCGGCGCATGGGGCGAGCAGGCAACGGCGAAGGTGCTCACGAACCTTGACGACGACCAGTGGGTGGTCATGCACGACCTCCCAGCAGGGCGCGGCAACATCGATCACATCGTCGTCGGGCCCGCCGGAGTGTTCCTGCTCGACTCGAAACGGCTCGGCGGCTCCGTCCGCGTCGACGACGGGCACGCGACCGTACGCCGCTTCGACGATCCAACTCTCGACTACTCACACCCAGGCGCCGCGCACCTGCTCCGACTGGCTACTCACGCTCACCACGAAGTGCTGACCAAGACGAGGCTGAACGTTTGGGTTACACCGGTCATGGTTCTGTGGGCCGACTTCCCCCAACGGGTCGCTGTCGACCGGTGCGCCTTCGTCCACGGCAACGAGCTGACCGCATGGCTGCACAGTCAACCTCAGCGGATCGCACCGGAACGCGTTCGACAGGTAGCCGACCTCGTCCGTCACTCACTCGAGCCGGGCCCAACACACGCCGACTGACCAGCGACAGGCCACGCGCCGCGGCCAGCTACCTGTCCACAGATGTAGACACTCCCAGCGTGAACAGGTGCTCGAACGACGCATGCCGTCGGACCTCGTAGTGCAATCGGCGGGTCGATCCGGTGCCTCGAGCCCAAGCAGGGCCCGAGGCACCGGACGGACGACTCGGCGACGGGTTGTCGGGCCCGCGAGTAAACGCGAGCATCAGAGGACGTCGTCGCAACCCGCCTTGATCAGTACAGGTCGAGACCCTTCGGTTCGAGGAGGGATCGCGGCACCCCATCGAGGAGCATCTCGGTGCCGTCGGCACTCATCGTGATCCACGCTGCCGAACGCCCGCCGCCGTACGGCCGGCCACGTGTCGCCGGCAGGTACTTCGCCGGCGGGTGCTCGAGATAGTTCCGCACGAACGGCTCGTGGTGCTCCCACGCTCCCCTGGGCAGAATCCCGAGCTCCTCCTTGCCGAGCATCACATTGCATCGATGGCACAACAAGCCCCGGATCCAGCCCGTCACGTGGTCGTGATCGAGGTGCACACTGCGCGGCGCGCTCGTGACCGGCAGCCCGGTGAGGCAGATGCCGCACCGACCCCGCTGCCACAACAGCAGTGAGTGCGCGGCGGTGTTGTAGTAGCCCCACTCGGGCGTTGGGATCTCGAGCGCACCGACCCGCGAGTTGAAGGGCCTAGCGGGCTTCTGGTGTCCCTTGCCGCGGGTCTGGGGACAGACCTGTCCGGGTGGCCGAGCGGCGATCTCAAGGAGTCGAGCCGTGATCGCGCTGTCCGATCCGTCAGGAGCGTCATTCGCGTAGCGACGCGAGCAGCGGTAGCAGACGAGAGCCCACAGCAGGCCGTCACGAATCCACTGACGTGGCTCCATGCCGGACCTCCAAGTGAAAGCCCTTTCGCACACGGCGCAAGCAAAGCCCTGAAACTCGAGCAGATGGAAGAGCGGCCCCTGGCTGTGAGGCCAGGAGTCGGGAATGGCGGCCGCACCCTGGCCTGAGGCCGAGGATGCGCTGGACAAGGGTGAATAACTCACGGTCGACACTGTGGGGCCCTGCTCTGACAGGACGTCCAAGGTTGGACGTCCAAGGGCGGACGTCCGGCGTTGGAGCCCAGGGAGCGCCCGAGAGTCAACTCTGAAACTGGCCAGCCGCGCTCCTCAAGGACGCGGACCCGGGCACCGCCGATCCCCGCCGGTCCGCGCTTCGACGCGAGAACATCCCCCAAAACCACGGAGTCGCTCGGCCACGACCGAACGCGGGAAGGCGAAACCGTCCAGACCGGGCTTCACGTCCAGGGCGACTCGCGGTCACCCCCGCTCTGGAACGTGCCGATAACTCTGACGCACGCGACACAACCCGTATCCCCGACGGCTAGGAGTAGCCATGAACACCGCCCAGATCTACGACCTGCGCCTCTACAACGCCGACCACAGCTTTGGATTCCGCCTGTCGTGGAACTCGACTAAGGACTCCCTCAAGGTGCTCCTCTCCGGCAATGACAGGCGCCACTGCAGCGGGTACGTCGGCCCCGAGCCCTGCGAGAAGAGCTCCCTCACTACGATGCTTCGTACCGCAAGGACCGGAGTGCGTGCTGACATGCCGATCGTCTCGATCGTTGATCTCCTCGAGGGGGCATACGCCTTCAGTGACGGGTCCAAGATTCGGCTCAACTTCGATCTGCAGTCGTCCAGCAAGCATGTCTTCTGTGAACTCATAGTTGACAATCACTGCACGGAGGCGAGAATCGGGGTGAGATTCGCGATGACGGTCGACGCCCTGCAAGCCGCCGCGTGCAACGTCTGACGCTCGTCCGCTTCGGGTACCTCATTCGCGGCGGTAGGACGCAGCAAGATTGCACGGGACGACGAAGCGCTCTCTTCTCCGCCGTTCTCACGCGCCCCTCGGGGTGACCGGCAAGAATAGGCTTGTGTCGCGCCACATCGCAATCGATCCGCCTCCGCAGATCGCAGATCTCCCGCAGGACAACCGCGGATACCACGTCCCCGCCGAAGCCCCGTGGTTGCCGGAAGGTCCACGCTTGGCAGGTCTCGACCCGCACCGCACGGCGGCCTTAGGTTTTCGACGGGCTTGCACGGTCTGCGGATTTCTATTGGCTGAGGGGCGGACCGTCTGGCGCAATCTCAGTCAAAAGGACGCAGCACACGCGCGAGTCACGAACTCAGCGTTCGACGTAGATCCAGGAATGGCTGGTCACCTATCGTGCATGATCTATTCCGCCTTCGCTTGCCCGTACTGGTCCTCCCCTGTGGGACGCCTCGGGAAAGATAGCGCCATCCAGCCCGGTGCTCCACGCGGCACGCGTCCAGCGGTCCTGGGCTTTGAGGAAGTCCTGCTCATGACGAGCGACGACATCAGCCGGCCGTTCTTGGGGGGCGCGGGATCTGGTGCGACAAATGCGCTGTTCGGGTATGTCGAGCTTGTCGCGGACCACCCGTTCAAGCAGCCGCAGGATCTTTTCCCCGTCTACGACACCGCCCTCTCCCAAGACCTCGCAGATATGAATCGGACCGGCGAGCGAGCCTACTGGACGGCGTCAGCGACCGATCAGGACCGGCTCACCGAGACGTTGGACGCCGGGATGCGCGCGATGGTACGGACAGAACCGATCCAAGCCGTTTCGTACAACGACGAGGACTGGTCGGCCTTCGCGGTCCCACTGGTTTGAAATCTGGACTGGTTGTCAATCAGGTCATGAGATTCCCATATGGCTTGCGTCGTCTTGGAAGGACGACCGTGCCGCGTGCCATTTCACGCACGCCTTGGTGCGTACAGTCGTGCGCGGCGCTTTGTCGGTGGGTTCGTCCAGCGGTCGCGGTCATGACGTCGAGGGTAGTGAGTTGGCTCGTTGGTTCGCGTTCATCGCTGGCCGGGTGGGGCGGGTTAGCGAAGCATTTTGCGGGCGGCCGTGGTGACGGGTGTGAGGGAGCCGTCGTCGAGGAGGGTGAATGCGGCTACTCCTGCTCCTTCGGCCCAGGTTCGGGCGTCGGCTGTGTATCCGGACCTGGAGAAGAACGCACCCTTCTTCTTTGCTTGGACTGCGGCCCCGTGCAGTTGTTGAAGTTTGGGGCGACCGACGGCCGTTGCTTCCCATTTGACCTGTGCGACGACCTTGCGAGACGTCACGTCGATGCCGGCGTCTTTGCCTCGGGCGGTGAGGGTCGCGTCGCGGAATCCCATGTCGCGTAGCCATGCGCATGCGGCTGTTTCGGCTTGCTGCCAGGAGTGGATCGGGTTGGACCGTTTACGTCCGAACAGGCCGGCTCGGCGGACCGCGGGCACGGCGGGGGCACCGGTCGAGGTTGCTGTGCGCTTGGCGTGGTCTTTCGCAGCCTGTTCGCGTTCCCTCTCGGCGTCGTAGGCGGCCCAGAGTGCTAGGTGGTTGACGATCTTCTGCATGGCTGCGGGGGTGCCGCGGAGTTGAGCTACCCGTTCGCGGAACGGTTTGGTGAAGTAGAACGTCAGGTCGGTACCGGCGAGTTCGCAGACGAGGTTGCCGCGTTTTAGTCTGTATCTGGTGCCGAGTTTCACGTCGGGTCCAATGAGGTCGAACCAGAGTTCGTTCGCGGTTGCGACGACGAGAACGTCCTTCCCAATATGGTCTGGGAACGGTGCCAGCTGGGTGGCCAGGAGAAGCAGTTGTGCCTTCTTTGGCCCGAGGGTGTTGAGGACGCTGGCGACGTGTGGCCCGGTCGCTGGCGGCGGTGAGGGGCTCAGGGAGTACGCGAGCTTCGTCTTTGGGGACGTGCTCAGGTCGGGGACGACCGCGGCTGGCGGTCGAGCTCCATCTGCCAGGCGCAGGGCTCGCAACAGTGCTGCGCGTTGTGAAGGGAACCCTTGGAGGCGCATGGGTCGGGTAGTTGAGCCGTCGGAGAGGCGTAGCACGCCGTCTCTGGTCTTCTGGTGCTCGATGACTTGAACCCTTTTGCGGGGCATTCGACGGAACCGGTCGGTCATCAGGGTCCAGGACAGGAACCTGCCGGCGGTGACGGCGACGGACACGTCGCGGGACCCTTCGCTGAGGATGTCGAGGTGAAGGACGACTTCGTCGGGGTCGAGTTCGGCTAGGAGGCGGCGCCAGTGCTTGGCGTCGGGGTGCACTCCGAGGGGTCCGTCGCTGTTCGCGGCTACCCAGGCCTCGCGAGTTCGGGGGTCAGTTCTGATGTCCATGTGTCACCTCCTATTCGGCTAGAGGTCTAGCGGAGCGAGACATACAACGGTGGTGTCTCGATGTTGCGGTCGATGGCCCATTGACGAGCTTTGCGTTGAAGCTCGTTCAGAAGGCGTCCGGGGTCGTACTGCCCGTCCGGCATCAGTGACACGACGTTGCTGATGCCGTCCTCGGCGAGCAGGTCGACAGCCAACCGCCGGGTGGCGATGATGAGCTCGCTTACGGACTCGGCGATCGTGTCCAGGGGGACGGTGACCTGGGCTGGTTCTCCGTCGACGCGGCGGGCGTGTGCCAGTTCGGCTTCGTTTGGTGGTCTGGTGGTGTCGATGAGGAACGGAATGGGCACCTCGGCGCCTCCCCGAGCCGCATCTTCGTGTGCGGGGAGCAGTTGTGCGACGAGGATGCCGTCGCCGGCGGCACCGGCACGGGTTGCGTGCTGGGTCAGCAGGTCGGTGAGCCGGAAAAGGACGAACTCGACGTCCGGTTGTGCGGCGGTTCCCCACCGCAGGGCTTCGCCTCCCCGTATCTCGCCGACGACGGCGGACGCAAAGCCGCTGCCCTTGAGCCACAACTCGTGGTGCTGGTAATGAGACACACGGGATGCTGCGTCGGAGCTGATGACGATGCGGCCCTTCCGGACACGCTCGCTGAAGTTTCGGGTCTGGTTGTGCTCTAGCGGCATCTCATTCTGCCACTGCCAGACCAGGCTGGTCGTTTCGTAGGGCTGCTCCGCGGTCAAAGGCAGGCTCCCGGGCAGGCTGGGGACGAAGGTCACGGTGAGCCAAATGTTGTTGGTTCGCTCGAGGGCTGGGCGTGCAGCGTCGGTGATTGCTTGGGCACGATCCTGGTCGCCACGGGCCATCGCGAACCGGTTGCGGTACCGGTCGGCGACCTCGGACTCCGACATGTAGTCGGTGATCTTGGAGCGACGTACCGGGTAGGTGAGGCGGTGGCTGTCGGTAGCGGCGTGCGGTTGGCTCGACGTTCTGGCTACGCCGACGAGACCGATTCCGTCCGGGTCGCCGTTCGGGTTCGGCACCCACCGCACCAAAACCCGGGGAAGCTTCGGAGCTGTGCGTGTCGCGGTGATGGACTGCACTTGCTCGTCGAAGTCGCTCTTGGGTGCTACCGGTGACCATCCGACGGCTACGTCGCGGCCGTCGTCATCAACGCCGAAGATGAGGATTCCGCCAGCGGCGTTAGCGAACGCGACGCAGTCTTTTGCGAGCTCTTTCGGGTTGCTCCACCACTCGCGCTTGAAGTCGAGGTCGTCGTCCTCGGGCACGTTGTTGTCGATGGCGTGCTGGACCGCCTGCCACACGTCGGCGTCCGGGGTGGCCGTGGCGTCGAACAGGTCGGTGCTCAGGGCGAGTGCCTGTTCGACACGGCGGAAGCGTGCGGTCATGGCAGAAACCGTAGCCGTGTGCCCGGGGCGGTGCCCCTCGGTTTCTGTCAGGTACGAACTCATCTGCTGCCGGCCTGATCCGCCAGAGGCCTTGCCGCCCGGGCGAGGGAGTCGGTTTGGTCAGACGCAAGGGGTCTTGCCGCCCGGCGAGCGGCGTGCTTCGGCCCGCTAAGTGCTGCGTCTCGCGGAGTTGTTGACGCCGGCAGCGTCCGGAACTGCCGAGATCCGCGCCGATGGGATGCGTCCTTGCGCGGCAGAAGGATTGCGTCCTCCACTGCGTCAAAGTTTGGCGGGACAGGGCCTACCGTTTGCATCCTGTGGCACCATGGTGGCGGCGAACACGCTCGCCGCTCTCCGAGTAGTCAGTGCCCGCGTCACGGCTGCAACGAAGGACAAGTTCTCCCGAGGGAACGCGTGCTGCTAGACCATCTGTTCGTCATGCGATCCATGCCGGTCAGACGCGGGCTGCTGCCGGTGGAGGCATCATGACCAACAACAACATCAAGAAGCGTGTGCGCGCCTACATGGCCGAGCACGGCGTCAACTACACGACGGCCCTGCGCGCCGTCAGCACCCGGGAACCGGCGACGGCGGTGGCCCTCGTCCGCGAGACCTGGCCGATCACCGGACCGGACGGCGTCTGGGACGGCGACTTGCTCCAGCTCGCCGTCGACTGTCCGCTCTGCGGACGCCAGCACCGACACGGCGGCCGCGTCAGCGAGGGACGAGACCTCGGCGGCAGGATTCCGCACTGCCCGACCCCGTACCGCAGCGCCGACCATTACGTCATCCTCGACAAGCGGCCGCGCCAGACTGTGAGCGACAGCTTCGACAGCGACTTCCGCTTCAGCGGAACGTGGCCCGGCGATCCGGAGCCGACCGTTGATGCCGTCATGGCTTTGACGGACAGCGAGGCGTGGGACGAGGCGATCGCTTTCGTTCGGGACAACCTCGACCTGCCCCCGGTCACGTTGCGCGCCGCATGGGGCGACGGTCTGGGGTGGAACGGCACCGACGAATCCGACGCGGCGGGATCGGTCGCGATCATCGAACATCCCGCGACGCCGGACGACGTGGCTGCCCAGGTCGTCCACGAGGCGCTGGAGTTCAACCGGATTCACGTGATCCTGGCCCTGGCCGCGTCCACGGCCATGCGCGACGTCGACCGGGCACGTCGCCTGGTGATCAGGGACTGCGGTGGCGACCACGACGTCCTGCGGACGTTGGCCGCCAACCTGGACGTCACCGCCGACACCCTGGGCTGGATCTCCGAGCACGCCACCGGCTTCCTCCACGATGTAGATGAGGAACTCGGCCGCTTGATCCTCGACAACCCGAACCTCGACGACGAGGTGCTGGGGTTCTTCGTCGACCGAGTGGAGCAGTGCGCCGAGATGCTGCTCGAATCGCCCCGACTCGACGCTTGGGCGGGTTCGTCCATCCTCGATCACGCCGCCGCGGTGAGCGATCCCGGGCTCGCGGTGCGAGCCGCTGAACGCCTCGCGGACATCGGGGGCGTATCTCTCGAATCGTTGAGGGTGTGGCTGAAGTACGGCGACGAGCACGGCTCTGATGAGGAAAGCGCCATCAGGGAAGCGGTGCGATCCGTACTGGCGCGAGCGGCTGACTGACCGGACTGTCGTGTGGGCGGGACCTGCGTTCTTGTGAGTCGGACCGCGATCGCACAATCTCCTCTTGGGGATCAGCGCACTCGCCCAGCTCGTCGGTCCGTTCTACTACGCTGACGGAGTCGCGCAGGTGCTCGGGCTCTCCCCACTGGGCTCTGTCTGGGTCTGGTACTCCAAGCGTCATTCTGGACGGAGCCAAAGCTGTCGATCTCCCCTTTCCGGTCAAACTCCAGCGACGTACGCGGTGAGGAAGTGAACGCCGTGGCGGTCGAGGTTGCCGCGAGCTCGGTCGTAGTGCTCGGTGGTTCTCGGGTCGGCGTGGCGCGCCAGTATCTGCGCGTCCCGAAGAGGCACCCCGGCATCCAGCGCGTTGGTAATGGCGGCGTGGCGCAGCGAGTGGGGACTGATGTGCCGGGGGATCCGGGCGGTCTTCGCGATTCGTTGCACCATCCGGTAGACGTCGCGCCGATCGACCGGCTTCCCTGAAACCGGCCGCAGTACGAGCGGCCCGGCGGTGCGCTCGCCTCGGCAGGCTTCCAGAACTCGCAGCACCGGAACCGTGAGCGGCATGGTCGCTGGCTTGTTGCCCTTGCCGATCAGGTGCAGCACGCGATGTCCACGCAGGAGGTCGGTGTAGTCCTCGATCCGTACGGCGGCAGCCTCTGAGGCCCTCAGGGCGTTGATGCCAAGCAGGTAGGCCAATGCACCGTGGTGCACCGTGATGGTCTGTGCGACCTGCAGGAACCGAATCAACTCCAGTCGGTCAAGGCCCTGGGTGCGGGACTCGTCGCGGTGAACTTTCGGTAGCCGTGCGTACACGGCCGGATCTGCCGGGATCGTGCCGTCGATGTGAGCGAACCGGAAATAGCCTCGGACGGCATGCATCGTCGTGTTGACCGAGGAGTCCATCAACCCGGACTCTCCGAGTTGGCGGACGTATAGCTCGACGTGCGCCCGTTGTATGCCGATCAGGGGATCCAGCTCGTTTGTCTCGCACCATCCGAACCACCGTCTTAGTTGCGACTTGTAGAGAGTGTGGGTGGCTCCGGAGTAGCGCGCGAGAAAGGAGACCGCCGCTAGCTGGGCTGGGCTCATTGACGTGGGCTGGAACGGCAGCACTAATGTGGAACTTGGCATTGTCGTCTCCGCGGCGAGACCTGCGGGCCTGGCCGTGCTCGCCGCCAACGCGACAAGGCTCGGAATCTCGACGGTACGCCCCTGGCGAAGTCATCCGCTCGCGGTGGTTGACTCGGCCCGCCAGTCAAAAGAAGGGCCGGCGAGATCGGTACGGTTCGTGGATGGAGTTACCGGGCCATGAGCCGACCTTGGGCGATGACGATTCTCTGTCGCTATGGGTCGGGCGGGTAGCGCGGAGTCATGCCCACCTGGAGTACAGCGTGGACAACATTCACCGCCTCCTCATTCAGCGGGCCGGCAACGTGCCCGACCGCAAGTCGGTCAAGGGATTCGACCAACTCGTCAGCGAGTGCCGCAGGCTGCTTCAAGGATCGGATGCGGACTCAGAGATCATCACGGCGGGGGATGGAGCCCTGCTCGCGGCGAAACAGGCCACCGTTCTTCGAAATCGGGTTGTCCACGACATGTGGCTGCCAGATCCCTTGCGGGAAGACTGGGAGCCGCCTCGTTGGAATGCGTTCCGTCGATCAGGTGATCTGGACGAGAGTTACTCGTCGGCGAGCCGTCATGACCTCAGCATGGTTGTCGACGCGCATACGCTCTTGAGACGCACCCGGATGCGTGTCTCGGGGCTCTTCATGGCGCTTCACGCCACTCGGCGGCCTGACCGGACCCGTGATGAGGGGGCGCCCACCATGGCGAGGTACCTCGCGTTGATGACGGACCGCTTCGCCCTCCATGCGAACGGCGACTTCGACGTCACGTAAGGGCAATGCGTTGGGTGCTGCCTCCGGCTCGCGGGGGAACGACGCGGATCTTTGATTGCTCGTGACGTCATGCCTCGGGAAGGGCCGACGCCAGCAGCTCGTGAAGTCCAGCAATCTGTGCTGTGTGCGGGCCGTCGGTGGAGAGGCGTGGGTATAGCTTCTTCGGCCAGAGCACATCGACACCTCGGCTCGCGAACGCTCCGCCGATCAGTGGCCAGTCGGCTTCGATGAAGCACAGAACCCCGGTCACCGGAAGGTGGTCGCCGACGATGGCTTGGACGAGGGCGACCTGCTTGAGGACACCGTCGACGAGTTTCGTCTGATCGCGTCCACCGACCAGGAGCTTTTCGGTGCGTGGCCGCAGGAGCCCGCCCTCGACCTCCAGGGAAGGTCGCTTGTTCACGTAGCGCTTGGCGTCGATGACGTAGACACCAGTTGGAGTGATGGCGAGGTGGTCGATGTTGGCGCGGGTGCTGGGGATGCGGCGGTCGTGCAGGACACGGAGGGTGTCGGAGGCGAGCTCGTTGAGACGCTGGCCGAGGCGCTCCTCGCCGAGCGCTCCGGTGTCCCAGGCGGTTGTCGATTGCGGGTCGTCGGTGATCGCGAGGAGGAAGCCGCCAAGCTTCGGGTGCTTCTTGCGCACGCGTTCCTCGCGCTTGGCGTGGCGGCGCTTGTACTCACGACGGGCTGAGGCGCCTGCCGTTCCGGGATCGGCTGGCGGTGCCCCGACGGCCTCAGGTCGGGCTTGCTTGATCTCGGGGGCCGGGCTGGGTTGATCAGGATCTGCGGCGGTGGGGGAGCAGGAGAGGCAGCGGACTGTCTTAGTCGTCCGCTCGTAGATTGCCGCAACCGTGGCTTCCAGAGTGGTGCCGCAGAGTCGACAGGTGCCGGCATACCGGTGCCGCATCTGCTTGTCGTCTGGGGAAGCGGCCACCTGGCGACGCTACCGACTGGGAGCAGATCAGGTGGCTGGTTCGGATGCACAGGGCCTGCAACCAGCGACCCGCTCACGCGGCGGAATGCCGCAGGTAGTTGGCGGTCTCCCGCCCTACGTGGACGGCTCTTGGTGGCTGCGGCCACGGAACTGACTTGGCGCCCTGATAACGCGGAACTGTCGTGCTAGCAAGCGCCAATCGAGCATGATGAAGCATGGGCTATTGGAGCGAGCGACAGATTCGGGAGGGTGAGCAGGGATGGTCAGAGACTGACCGATTCGTCTGCAAGGCCTGCCTCGACGAACCGGTGCTCGAAGCTGCCATCGAGGCTGAGGCGGACCCAGCTGAGGAATGCTCGTTCTGTGGCAATGTCCCCGCCTCATCTCTCGACGTCGTGATGGACCTTTTCGTCCAAGGCGTCCGGCACCTCTACGACCGAACCATCGACGTCCTGTACTGGGACGACGACTTCACCCCTCGCATCACCACCGGCGAACTTGTTTGGGAGTTCGCTGACGTCTTCCTAGGCGCCGATGACCTCATCGAGGCCGTAGAGGCGTCGATGGGGCACGAAGAGTGGGTCGCCGCCGACTTCGCTGTACCACACCATGGCGATGCGATGATGTTTGCGTGGGAGCAGTTCTCTCACGCAGTAAAATTCGAGACCCGATATGTCATCTGGCTCAAGACACCTGACCCGTACGAGAGCGAAGGCGGCCAGGTTGCCGTTGCGGAGATCCTGAACAAGGTCGCCGACATCGTCGACGAGTTCGACCTCGTAAAGGAACACCCCGCATTCACTGCATGGTGGCGTGCGCAGCCACACGACACGGCCGCTATCGACCACACACCCGGGCGACTCGGGACCGTCCCTGCGCACCTGGCGAACAGGCCGAACCGAATGAGCCCAGCTGGCATTCCCATGTTCTACGGTGCCGAGACCCCGGCTACTGCCATCGCCGAGATCCTCTCGTCGATCCCAGCCGGGGGACCCGGGCCGAGCTACGTCACGTGGGCCGCGTTCCAGACTTCTCGAACGACCCGTGTTCTCGACCTCACCAACCTCGCACCCATCCCATCGGTATTCGACCCCGCCAACTGGCATCTGTTCCACAAGCTGCGGTTCCTGCATCGATTCGTCGAGCAACTCTCCACCAAAGCCAAACCCGACTGGGAGGCCGTCGACTACGTACCGACCCAAGTCCTGACGGAGTTTTTCCTCCGTGTCTACGGGCATCCCGGCGGGTCGCTCGACGGTATCGTCTACAACTCGGCCGTCTCCGCCGAGCCTGCCGTTGTCCTCGACGTCACCAACCCTCGGTGTGTCGACCATGACATCAGCTGGCCAACCGCTCCCGATGCAAAGGTTCTCCTCGGCCTCGATATGTCATCCATCGACACGAAGTCCGCTCCGCTGGCCTGACCTATCGGCGATCCCCTTCTAGCGCGCGAGGCCACATACGGGAGCCCGCGTAGTCAATCTTCCACGGCGCAAGACGCATGGGTCCGCGGAACGGTTGCAGCATTCGGGCCGCGTCCGCTTCGACAACACCGCGAACGCAAACGCGGTTGGCGAAAGTGCTGAACGCGAAGTCATCCCGCACATACAGTCGAGCCCGTGTCAGACCACGAGATCAAGTTGGATGGCCAGACGTGGGATTTGCTTGCGCTCCGGTCAGCGCGCTCGGAGAATTGGCTTCCGGCCCTCTTGGACCGTGCACGGGTCGGCGAACGACTTGGACCTAGCGCGATGCTGGGTCTTGCGGCATGTTCGACGACCTCCAGCCTCGCTGACGCCCGGCACGTTCTCAGGAGCGACTTTGGTTTCGACTCGGCCCGCGCAAAGGGCGCGGTCGCGATCGGCGGCTTGATCAGCTCTGCGACTGTCACCAATGACCCATTCGGCTTCGTTGCCGGCGTCAAGATGTCACCATCTCAACGAAACAGGGTGTGTGGTCGTCTTGGTGGTACGCCGACAGCCGATGCCGTCGGGGACAAGCTGAGTTTGGCAGCGGCAATGGCGAACTGGGACTCGCGAAAGTTCCGTCGCTTTGCACTGGATGCGGCTCGCACGAATGACCCGGCGGTTATGGGCGTGTCGGCTGCGATCGGGGCAAGTCTGCGCCGTCATGACCCGCAAGGGTTCGCAGCGGGACTAACGGCGTCACAGACCTACCCTCTTGCTTCGGGTCGGAACACCAAGCTTGCTCAGCGAGCAAACGATGTTCTGACCGCCGCGTACACGATGTCTTCGCTTAATCCCAGCGGGCTGGCTTTAGGGACTCGCGCATGGAACGACGCGCCACCCACTTGGCGTGAGTCAGCGGCACCATGGGTGTACGCCATCCTCGACGAGACCAACGGCGCTGCCGTCGCTCACCTCCTAGACGCAGTCCATTCTCGAAGACTGAACTTCGCGCAACCTGGCTCGAGTCCGTTCCACTTTCTAGATAGCCAACAGGAACTAACTGAGGCGCGCCTCCGGCTCCGAACGTTCTCCGGTCAACTGACGAAGTGGTTTGACCGTCCGATGTGGTTCGACGGCGGCCCCGGTCAGGTGCAGGTCCTGCTAACACAAGATGAAGATCGCTACATGTACGCCTGGGTCGGCGTCAACGGGGTAGGGCTCCTGGTCGCGTTCGACCTTATAGATGGGGTGCCTTACGGGCCCGACGTCGCGGGCGTTCGCGCGGCGCTCGCACTTGCGATCGGCTGGTATCTCGACGTTTCCGTGTCACTTAGGATGTCTGCCTCCGGCACGCCTGCCGTTCAGAGATCTGCCGTCGGAACGGTCACAACTGGAGCCCGGTACGTGCCATTGCCGTCATTTGTGCATCATGCCAACTCGATGAACAGCGGGACGAAAGCTCTTCCGCGTCTGCACGGCGTCGTTGCACACGTGCGCACGTTTACGAACGGCTACAAGCCCAGCGCGCGCGCCCGGCAGAATGCGCCGAAACGCTTGCAGGCAGGCATGCAATCCAATCAAACATTCGTGCGGTCCTATATGAAGGGGCATGGGAACTTGGCGCTTCTGACGACCCACCTTTCGAAGTACTCGGCGTTGGCAGACGTGATTGCGGGACTACAGCGCAGATCCGGGTGAGAGTTGCCGGGGGTATCTGACCTGGGCATTTGCGACGCGATCCAACCAACTCGAGGCGAGTGCCTGCACCGACCCGATAGGTAAGTTGCGGTATGGCGCACTGATCGCGACAGATCAAGACGGATTGGTGGAGGCACCAAAAGGTGAGCACCCGGTGTGAGCTCAGACCGTTAGGACCCCGGATGTAGGTAGGATCTGCGTGCCGCTGACCGGCCCATTTAGCGATTCAATCCGGTCAGCGGCTACGACGCGAGCTGGAGACCACTGCGCGTGAGGACTCGCACAGGGCCAAGGAGCTCCTCTTCGTGGCACATCAAGATGCCGAGGCGGACACCGTCAAGGCTGCCTGCTCGGCGTCGCTCCAGCGGAGGTCCAGTCGGTAGACGGCGTCAATCGCCGTGAGTTGGGTTGTGGCTACGGTGCGGGCCTTTACCTCCCTCGTTTGCTGGAGGCTGGGTGCGACGGTGGGTGTCCTTGCGTGCGGTGGGAGATCTTGTGGCTCCCAACCCCAAAGATCTCGTCGCGGGTCGTGGTTCGGGTCGTCGTTGCCGTCGATGACTGTGCGTGCGATTGCGTTGAGGACGTCCGGACTCCCCGCATGGTCAGTATCCACATCGGCGTGGGAACTGAGGCGGTCGATCACGGCTTCGACCGTCGGAAGGAACCGAAGGTTCGGCGGCGCTTCACTCAGGAGTTCACCGTGCATCCGGTAGGTGTGCTCGAACCGGAATGCTCTGTCCTTACTGACGAAGATGAGCTGATGCGGGGCCACCTCGCTGGCGGCTGCCAGGGCTGTGAGCCAGACGACGACGTCGCGTCCTTCGCCACCACTACTCGAGGCCGGTCGAATCCGGTTCACCTCACGCCGGTGGGCCTCGTCCGAAGAGCCCTCGGGGCTCGGCAGTACCTTCCGGAAAACCTTACGGAGCGCTTCTTCTCGATACCGCACCGCGGTGGCGGTGGTCGGCATGTCCCTGCTGAGGCCACGGGCAACATCAGCGCGCCGGACCCAGGTCGAGACGGCTGCCAAGACTCTCTCGGTGTCGCCAGCGCCTGAGTACCTCTGAACTGAGCGGCCGTAGTTGGCCAGGTCCTCGTCGAGCACCAGTTGGGGGAGCGCCAGCGGGTGGCCGCAGACCACCGAGAGTCCACGAAGCAGGGTGGCGTTGCAGAACGCCCCAAACCCGTCGCAGCGCAATGCGTTGCTGTCAAGGACAATCATGTGGGGAAGCTTAGTAGCCGAGGATTTTGGCGACTCTCCGTCGCCGTCCCGCTCTTGCGCGAATTCGTGAGGGGCCGGACTGGTGAACTCTCTTACATTACTCTGCGCGCTGTGTCGCGGCAGTATGGGCTAGGTCAGTCTGACATCTGCCACCGCGACCAATGTTGTTCAGGCGACTATACGAGTCGAAGATTGTTCGAACTGGTGTGACGCGGCGCAATGGCGCGGCGGACTGACGTAGTGCCTCCGGCACCTGAGGTCAGGCTCAGGCAGAAATGTGCGCCTCGATGGTTTTCCAGAGCCGCAGGAGATCGGGAGGGAGCGCGTCTAGGCGACGGATTGCGGCGCGGATCGCATCGACCTCGAAGTCCCCTTCATGGTCTCTCTCCAGCCACTTCTTAAAGTCGTTCGGGGTCTTACTGCCAGGCGCGGCGATCTTGCGTTGAGCATGGAGGAGGCGAAGTTGTTCCCAGGTCCCCTCGGTACGCACTAGGGCCCCTATGGGCAGGTACTCCACGATGTCGCCGCGGGACAACCCAAACGGCGTCACCCGGTGCGCCCGATTGTTCAGGAGGATCTCTAGCAGGACCTTCTTGAGCTTTTTACCCTCGTCGGTTGTCGCCAAGCACGTGGCGTTGCTGACCAGGGCCTCGGCTTCGCTGTCCTCGCCCTCGCGGAGGTACGCAAGGGAGCGCTCCCAGACAGAGGCGAGCTCGTCGGTCTGAACGTTGTCGAGCATCAGGAAGACGTGAGCAGGCGTGTAGTCGAAGAGAAAGGAAATCTTCGCGGGCGACAGTTCCGTCGTTCCTCGGAGAGGCAGTGTTTCCACCCTGAGCCGCCGCATCTCCTCGCCGAACAGCTCCTCCAAGACCACCTCGTCATGTAGGCCTTCGACGAGCACCAGTCCCCGTTGGCGCCGCAACAGATCACTCGGTTGCAGGCCCAGAGCTGTCATGTTCTCGCGGGTGGCTGAATCCAGGACCTGGAGGAGACGCCAGCCCTCTCTTGGGCGGCTGACCTCATAAACCCGTGCGGTTGCGGTCTCGAGAAGCTCGGGGGAGTGAGTCGCGACGATCATGTGAGTCTCAGTACTTCTTGCCAGTTGCGTGAAGTAGTCCGCCATCTGGGCTTCAGCAGACCGGTGTAGTGCGGCCTCGGGCTCATCCAAGAGATAGAGCTGGCTGGCCTCCGGACCAGCGATGCCTGATGTTGGCTGGTTCATCAGGTTGAGTGCCATCGCGATACTCCAGCGCGCCCATCGGTGCTGCGCGGTGCTGAGGCCGGCCAAGGTGCGAACGTAGGGCAGTTCCTCGGCTGGAACAGTGATGGTCCGTGGAACCGGTGCGGGGTCTTCTTGCCCGCAGTCCTCCTCCACGTACCAATGCACTTGCTGTCCCAAGCCGATCGGGTTCACGTGGAGTCCCAGCGACGGTGCGTCCTGCAGGACGTCCTTGAAGTGCTTGTTTGCGAGTGCGGCGAGCTCGTTGGTGTAGCCGGCAAGCGCGGCAGATGCCTGGGGGTTGCCGTCGATGATGTCGATCAGTTCGGTGACGTGGTCGAGCAGGTGCCTTCGTGTCTGCGCGTCGATGTCGTCGGATGAACTGGTGATCGTGGGTGTGAGATTGATGAGGCGGTCGTGTATGCCGGCCGAGAACGGGATCGCATCGTCCTCAAGAATTGACTGGCCTTGGTGGCTCGCACACGCGATGGTCTTGCCTTCGGCTGTCCGGCCGTAGGGGGTTAGGGCGATCTCGGCGAAACCATCGTGCAAATCCGGGTCCAGTAGGTCCCACACCTCGAAAAGTTCGACCTCGTCGTTCGTCGACGGCGTGTTCGTCTCGGTGCAGAAGCCGGGCGCGGAGGCCCAACTGCTTCTCTCACTACTGCCGACGGCCTTAACTAGGATCAAGGGGTGCTCGACCCACTCGCTAATGAGGGCTCTGAGACGGTCGGAGCGGTGCACCGAACTCGTCTGCGGAACCCCAGGCATGGCAACGGCCTCGGCCGACAGACTTGCGCCGGCCCAGCCACGGAGGATCTCTTCGTGATCACCAAAGGTAATGTCTGCGCGCCGCGCCCAGTCGGGGAACCAGTCGCCGCTGTCGAGTTCGCGATTCCAATCGATACGCCCGTGCACCGGCGACAGTCGGATCAGCGCGATCGCGTCGCTCGAGACACCGCGGAAGAAGCGTCTGATGTCATCGAGGATCCGAGATTTCCCCGCTCCGTTGAGGCCGTAGAGAACGCTCATGCCTGGGCTCACTTCGAGCAGAGGACCCGGCGTGTCACGCTCGCGAATCAAAAACCCGAGGAGCGTCGCGGCGGAGGAGGCGTCACGTTCGAGCACGTCCGCAGCCTACGGCGCCCGAACAGTCGCACCGAGGCTCTTGGTCGATGTCTCGCCCTCAATAGCGACCGATCCGCGATAGGCCCCTGACCTCGGTGCGGGCGACAGGGTGCTCTAGTGGGCCGGGTCGCACGGGAGCGCATGCGGCGGATTGGGCTAGGTCCGCTGTCACCAATTCGTGCAGCAGACCCTAGCGAGGTAGACGCCTGGCGGAGGTGAAGCTGTCGATCCACCACTCAACTGTTGAGCCGACGCACCAGCCGTCCCAAACCTGTCTTCGCACGAGCCAGCCGGCGGGTTTCCGGAGCTTTGCGTCGGCGGACGCAAGTAGAGTCGATCCATGACCGGCGACCCCCAGACTGCCGCGCGGCGCCCATCGTGCGACCACACGCCCGAGGTGCCCCGTGGCTAGCATCAAGGGCCGCTACGAGTACGACGATGACGACCTAACTCCTGGCAAGAAGAAGGAGGGCGGGCTGCATCAGAATCTCTTCGACAGGGAGGGCAACCTCAAGGGGAGCGCACGGTTCATCCCTGATGAGGGGCAGGACGACCCGGAGCTTGAACCCGTCTACGTCTATGAGCCGGTCGACGTGTACGACGAGGAGTACGAGCGTCGGCGCGAGCGTGAGCGGGAGGAGAATGCCGAACTGGTCGCGAAGGTCGTAGTTCTGCTCGTCACACTGGCTACACCCCATGCCAAGCGGTTGTGGCACGAGAAGGCTCGCCCGGCCCTTGAGGCTCGCAGAGCGAGGAGGGCTGAGCGCAAGGCCAAGAAGGCTGCACGTGAGGCCATTAGGGAGGCCGCCAAGCAACCCATCGTGGTTGAGGCGGTGGTGGTGGACTCGGGACAGGAGTTGGCAGTCGCCGAAGAGGTCTACCGGATAGACATGAGCAGCGCGGAGGCGCAGGCCCGCTACCTCGCTGCCCTTGCTGCGCGGGCCTTTAGTGATGAGCAGATCAAGATCGTTTCCGACGCCAACATCGTTGACGGAGAAGCTCTTGCCGAGTTGCAACGGACGCTCGCTGAACTTCCGCCACAACAGGTCAAGGGCATCATCGAGGCGGTGGAGGCGAACCCGTCCGTGCTGAGCGGTGACCTGCTGACCGAACTAGGCAAGCTTCTGGGATTGGATCGAGCTGACGCTCACCTTGCTCCGATCGAGCAGCGAAACGAGCGTTGACCGGGGTCGAGATCCGACCCGCCTCCAAAGTCCTGGGCCCAGCACAGTAGAACACCGTTGCTTAGGCTACGCCCATGTTGCCGACGCGCGTAGTGGGGATGCGAGCGCTCAGACGGCCCAGTGCTCAGCGCACTTTGCATCCGACGCGTGGATGGTGGTGACACAGCACCGTTGGGATCAGGTCAGACGTCCTTACAGGTGTTGTGGCCCCATCCTCCGCACCCCTTCTGGCTGGCGGATCAGACCATGAAGTGACGCCAGTTGCAGTGATGGGTTTCTCGCCCCGCGTCATTCCGGGTGCCGAGGCCGGCGGTACGGGGCAGCTCAGTCTGATGCCCATTCGCGCAGCAGCTCCTCCATATTCGGAAAAGAGAGCGGCTGTGGCCCCTGAGTCGGCCAAGATTGGGACATGCCCGACACCTCTCCGCCGCCCCTTGCCTGGTCAGTCAGGGTTGGCATCGAGGCTGCCCGCTTCTTCGGCACAGACCAAGAACTTCGACGAACGGTGCAGGCCGAGCAGCGCATCAACGAACCTGAAGGATCGTTTGTGCCTTTCAGCGTCATGCAGTTCAACCAGTACCTTGCTGAGCGCCACATCGAGTCGACCGGCCGCCGAGCGAATGACATCGAGGCCATGCTTGGGCGCATGGCGTCCGCCGGGATTCTCTTCGACGGGGGTATTGACCCTGGTGGCTCCCTCATGGCACGCCGCTACATCCTGGGTGCGTCGCTGACTTCTCAGCAGCGTCGAGGTGCTCTGTGGCTGGCGCCAGTCATCGGTCCTGAACTGGTCATCAATGTCATGGCGCCGAACCTCGCTCACATCACGGGGGTCGACTCGAAGGGTGATTCTCGCGGCGGAAGTGGACTGCTCATAGACTCGCAGCACGTCGTTACTGCGGCGCATGTGGTCACCGATATGACCCTGGATGACGTAGTCCACTTCTCAGGCGAACACCAAGCGGCCGTTGACGATGTCGTGCTTTGCGACGTGCGCCGTGACGTCGCGGTAATTCGGGTGATCCTGCCCGCGGCGGTAGAGGCGACAGTGGTCGGTGGGCTGACATTCAGGGATCCCGAATGGGCGGACCGTGTCATGGTCATGGGGTTTCCGCCCGTTCCAACCACTCTCACAGCGCACCTCACGGTTCAGACGGGCGAGGTTGTCAACCCGAGTGTCGGCACCATCGGCGACGGAGAGTGGTTCCTGTACTCGGCCGTGGCGCGACCTGGGAACAGCGGTGGACCGATCATCGCGGCCGACGGTCGAGTGCTCGGACTAGTCACTAGAGAATTTAGCGACGAGGCAGAGAGGGCTGGTCTGCCCTTCTTCGCAGGCGTCCCGACGGGCACGATCGCAGATGCACTTGAAGAGGGCTCGCTGTCTGGTCTCCTTCCCATCGAGCAGTGGGACTGAATCTTGGCGGAGGACCGAGGTGTCGCCCTGCGAGCGGGGCACAAGCGGCGAAATGACTCACACTCTGGCGAACCCGAGGTTGCACCTTCGACTACAACGCGGCGAGAAAATCCTTAACCTCGTCATAGGACATCGCGGTCGGCGCGGTCAGAGCTTCGAGGTGGTCAGCCAGCGCGATGATGCGGGCAGAGTTTTCACTGGCCCAGGACATCGTGTCGGACTGGACCTCACTGGCTGACTGGCCGAGCATTTCGGCCCAGTCATCTTGAGTCAGGCTGCCGGTGCGGCCAGATCCGATCTTCCATTGCTTGACGTCCTCGTCGAATCCACCGGGAATCGCGTCCCCGAGGATCACCTTCTCGGCAAGATGGCCGGCAAACGCGTACCTCAGCGATCCAACAAGGTTCGGCTGAACCCATGTCGACGGATCCTTGCTCGTCATCCGAACGGCACCAGGAGCTATGCGGCCGTCGCTGTACACAGGCGCGCTCCCCGTGTCGTAGAGCTCCACCGCCTCAAACTCAATGTCGTTGTCGATTGCGGCGACCGCATGCCCCGCCTCATGAACGAAGACGTGGCGAAAGCTTGCTCCAAGACCGAATCCCACGACCCACACGGTACGACAGGGAGAAGTCGCCTGGCCATGCGAGTGAGATTGCGGCGGAGTGACGCAGGAGAAGCAGGTCGCGTCGTCTTCATGATCGCTCTTCTCGAGAAGACGATGGCGTCATGGGGCGGAGTGCTGCGAGCGCTGGTCCTACGGTTCCAGCGGTCGGTTCATGGGCACGAATCGAAGATTCTGCTCCATGGCTGACCTGCTCATTCCAAGGCGGCTCGCGACCCAGCAACGGAACACGATTCTCGCCTCTCTCAAGGCGTTTGCGATCTCCACGGCGGTGAAGTCGTCCGCGCGGTCGGGGTGTTTGACCGTGTTGTAGACGTTGGCGAACCGGGCGACCCATTCGTCCAAATCGAATCCGATGTCCGTTCGGATCTCGCGGGTGATGCGACTGAGGTGGTCGCGTAGTCGCCGTCCCGGTTGGTCTCCTCCTTTCAGTGTCAGGCCATATCCGAGGTGCTCCAGCGCTGCGCCCGCTTCACTTACAGCGGTTTCCAGCGCCATGCCCTGCAGGTCGATCGAGTGGATCATTCCGGCTATGGCTCTTCGATGATCTGTCCGTAGGCGTGTCCAGCGACCGATCCCTTGCGCTCCAACATCGTCGTAATCGAAGAGGAACGCGCTTCGAACGTTCTCGGGTGATCGAGCGGCTACGTGGTGGGTATCTACCTTGCTCCACCGAGCGCCTAAGACGTTGCCCGCCAAGGCGCGGACTGGATCGTCAGTTCTCTGAGCAGCGAGTTCGCGGATCCCATAGCCGCGCCATCCTGCGACAGCAAGTAGGTCGCGGACCGATCGATGCAGGTCTAAGTGATCATCCCATGACCGAGGCTTGTTGGCGCGAGTCTCCACGATCACCTCGTCATTGATGAAACTCTTGCCAGGCACCGGAGAGATCGAAAAGGAATAGTTCGGGCGAAGTGTCGCGTTGAGCGAGCGCGCGAATTTCACTGGCTCGCGACGCTGCAGTGTGATGACATCCGTCGGGCCACCATCGGCATCCGGCAGCCTCTTATAGTCGACGCAATTGATCGGCATCCACTCCTCGAGGCCTTCGATGCGTGACCGAAGCGCGTGAACCTTCGAGTAGTCAGCCGCAGATGAGCCAGACTCGAGTGCGTAGCGGAAGCGAATCCGGGTCTCTTGGACATCGCCAATGCTGTGACTTCGACCGTACGGGCTAACAAGGCGTAGGACCCCTCGGCGATCACGAAAGAAGACCTGGTTGGGGAAGGTGTAGTCGTGCCTGCTGTAGTCCGGGTCATCGCCCCAGTTGACTGCGCGTCCGACCAGTCGTCGCTCAAAAGGGTGGCTGTGGTCGTAAGTGACTACCAGTTCGATCGCGGCGCCCGTGTCGTGCAGCATCGCGTCCATTCCGTCGGCTCGCGGATCTAGCCACACGGTCCCGATCCTCGGGTCGCCTTGGGTCAATCTGGATTCCGCCATGTCGACACGATCTCAGGAAGCTCCGACGGTAAACGCGCCGAGGGTTGAGCATCAGAGGTCAAGGACGGCGCCGAGGGACTTCGCTAGGCGACGAACGCGTCTTTCCGACGGGATGGGCGTCCTCGCCCATTCATGCATGCACCGGGCCGCGCCGTCCCGGGCGCCGAGTCGCGGCGAAGTGACGCACTTGGCTTGCGGCGAGTCCCGCCAGATTGACTCCTCGGGTCAACAACTTGCGGCATGGTTTCACCGTGACCATCTTCGGCCCGTTCTCCGTAGGCGCAGACGACATCGTGCGGATTCGATCTGCGGATTTCAGCTGGTTCGTGAACCGTCTGCTTGAAGCTGAAGTCGCTGCTGGCGGAATGGCGGGAACTGCATTGGAAACTACCTTCCGCGACAACACCGCCGACGGCGGTGTTGACGCGGCCTTACGGCAGGCGACGGAGACCGTCTGGATACCTGCTGGCGAGAGCGCGTGGCAGTTCAAGGCCGGAGACCTTCCGCCGGCGAAGTGCAAGGACGAGCTCGGAGGCGCGACGCACGCGCTGGAGATCTTGCGAGCGGGCGGCAAGTACCGCTTGGTCCTCGGGGATTCGATGACGTCCGCGAAGATCACGAACCGTCGAAGCGCGCTTCGCGAGAAGGCGAACGAACTAGGGATCACTTTGGCGGCGGACGCGATCGAAGTCATCGGCGCCGACGGCTTAGCGCGTTGGGTCGAGCAGTACCCAGCGTTAGCTGTCAGCCCATTGCTCGGGGGAGCTGGATACGTCGGACAGACCTTCGAGGCATGGTCGAGGTCGCGTAGACACCAAGGCGAGTGGACAACCTCCGAGAGTCGCCAAAACGCCATTGACGGAATCCGCCAGGTCCTCGAAGGCGACTCCCAGCGAGACATTCACGTTGACGGTGTGAGCGGACTGGGAAAGACGCGGCTCGTGCTGGAGACGTTGCGCGGCCACGCCCTGGAGCCGCTCACGATCTATGCTCCAGCAGCTGACGACTTTCGGTCGCCGACGCTCGCACACCTGCAAGCGCAGGGACGCACGGCCGTCGTTGTTATTGACGAATGCGATGCCGGCAGACATGAGGTTTACGCGTCGGTCTTGACACAGGACACGTCGCTGCGTCTGGTGACCATGGGCGAGCCCAGTGGGAAGTCCACGAGGTCGGCGATGGTGGGGCTCGAAGGTCTAGAGGGCGAGGCAATGGCATCGCTCCTCCGAGCGAACGAGCCGGCGCTATGGACCGAGGCGATCGCCGTGATCGTCGGCCTTGCCGGTGGCAACGTCGATTACGCGTTGAAGGCAGCGAAGGCACTCCTGGCAGCAGGCGGCGGGTATGCCGGGAAGTTGGTCACCGAGGCCGACATCAGCAGATTCATTACCGACCAACTCCCCGAGGGGGCACTTTTTTTAGCCTCGGGCGTCCTCGCCCTGTTTAGCCGGCTCGGTTTTGATGCCGAGGTCGCCGGAGAATTGCAACTCATCGCGAATCGGCTCGGGCCGCCCGAGTCCGACCTTCGGAGCGCCGCTCGGCACCTTGAGCGCCACGGACTCCTGACTCATCAGGGCCGTTTCAGGAGTGTGGGTCCGCAGCCAGTAGCCCTGTATTTGGCGGCAACCGCATGGCGGGAATTTGGCGACCGCATCGTCGTCGAGTTGTTGCCACAGCTCGATGACGATATGACCGAGCGGCTTTTCCGGAGGGCAGCGGACATTGGCGACCCGGAGGTATCGCGTCTCGCAGTCGATCGTGTGATGGCCGCAGATGGCGTCCTCGGGTCGTGGGAGCAGCTTGCTGCTGGAGGGCAGTCGCGGCTCTTGGTGCATCTTGCCGTCCTTGCTCCTGAAGCGACAGCTGTTCGACTTGAGGCACTCATCAGCCAGGCGACCGAGGCAGAACTTGCTGCGCACCGGTCGATCCGCCGGAACCTCATTTGGGCCCTCGAGAAACTGGTCTGGCACACGGATACCTTCGAGGTCGCAGCCGACATGCTGCTACGCCTTGCGATCGCCGAGAATGAGGATTTCAGCAACAACGCGACGGGGACGTGGGCCGGTCTCTTCGGGACCATGCTGCCGGCGACCGCAGCCGACCCGGAGATGCGTCTGGCGTACCTGACGCATGCCTCGCGTTCGGACGACCCTCGTGTCCGGGGGCTGTTTCTGAAGGCAGCGAACCACGCGTTTGACCGACACGAGACGACGATGGTCTCTGGCGAACTTCAAGGCGGGACAGTTGTCGAACCTCGTGGGACTCCCGCAACGTACGGTGAAGCGTGGGACTACCGAAACGGAGTCACAGACCTGCTTCGAGCGATGGTCTCGGAAGATCCTGCTGAAGAGATCGCCAAAGAAGCGCTGTCCGTGTTGGTCTCGGCTATCCATCCGAGCCTCGAGATCCCTCCGTTGAACACTCACCTCGCCGCGGCACTAGCTTCACTGGGAGACTCAGATCTCAGGCTGGTCCGCAAGGAGATCGAGAGTCTCCGCTCACTATTCGTCCGCGCCGATGTTACGGATGCTAGGCCGGCGGCCCTCGAGGAATTGGCGGCCAAGTTGCCGCCTGAATCAGCCGATGATCGACTCTGGGCCCTGGCGCAAATGAACTCCTGGGACAAGGAAGACGGCCAACTGGCCGACGACATCCTCGCGGCGGCAACGGCCCTGGGAGATGACCAGGGTCCCAGTGCGCTATTGGAGTTGCTTGCCGAGGGTGCGCCGGCAGCTGCCTTCGAGATCGGGCGAACGCTCGCCAAGTTGGCCTCCGAACGGTTTCAGTACGTCGAAGATCTTGCTCAGTACGTGGGCGGCGCGAACAGCGCAGCGATTGTCGGCTACCTCTGGCAGATCACGGAGGACGGTGACGTGGCGGCCTTCGACGACTTCATAGACAGCATCGATGCGACCGCACTGCAGAAGGTCGAACTCACGGTGCGCGGTCCGGTCGGTGAGGTGGCCAACGAACGTTTGAGTCGCCTGATCGACGAAGTGACGGTCGCTGATGGCGCGCGGCTGATGTTCAGGTGGATGCGGGATGCGACGGCTGACCAGCTCGCCGAACGAGTCGTCGCCTGGCGCTCGAGAATGTCGAGTCAGAGCGACTACAACGCAACCGTCGACCTCATCGCACTTTGGCTCCACGGCCGTAGCGACTCTGCGAACGATCGTCTACTTGACGCGATCGCCGCCCTGCTCGCCGACCGTCGACGCTTTCCGCACCTCGGTCAACAGAGCTGGGATTGGGGTCGATTGGCGGCGACGGTTCTAGGCAGAGATCCGGCATCGCTCGCAGCCCTCATGTTGGACCTGGTCGACGAGGACGCGCTGAACATCCACGACGGATCGGATGAAGAGGCTCTGCTCAAGGCGGCGATCACAAACGCTGGACCGCCCGCCTGGCGGGCCGCGATCGAACGCGTCGCGACCGGGTCGTGGAGACTGGCGTTCTCGGCTCGCGGCTGGCTCGCCGACTGTGTGGACATTGACTCCGCAAGGAACTGGGTTGGTGACGACTTGGAACGCGCTCGTGCGCTCGCGTCCGTCGCAACCCTTGGCGCAGAACGAATGACCGATGTCGCAACGTTCCTGCTAACAAGGTTCGGTGAGGACAGCCAGGTCAGTTCGTCCTTGTACGGCGGGTTCGTGAGCGGCACCTGGTGGGGTTCAGAAGCAGACCGGATCGGCGGCCAGATCAAGCAGATCCGAGGGTGGATGAATCAGCCCGGCACAACCAAGGAAGTCAAGAAGTGGCTTCGAGAGCTAATCGTCAGCCTAGAGGCATCCCAGATCCGCGCGAAGCAACGCGAGGCCGAGGACCGGTTCTGATCGAGTGAGCCGACATCGACCGGCGAAAGGAGGGCCGGCGCGTCATTCTGGGCGGAATGACGCTGGCCCACCCGGTCACCGATCACCACAAGGTGCGCGCACTCTTTCACGTCAACGATCGAATGGCGTACACCTACTGTGGGGAGCATCGACAAACGATGAAAGGCCCTCGGTGTGATGGACCCGTTTCCCCTCAGGCTGCGTTACGGCGACGGCCGAGAGGTGATTGACCTTGGCTATGGCACCGACCCTGACGACCCAGATCCGTGGTCTATCGCCTTCGTGACGAACGACCCGGCAAAGGCCACGCACTCAGGTCTGACCTGGATACCGACGGACCCCGACGAGCAGTATCCGCCGGTCGATCCGCCTGAACTGCTGCCAGGGGACTTCATCCGGTGCGCGGCCATGCACTTCGAGCGGGTGAACCCCGAGATGGTGCCGTACACAGAAGAGGAACTCGAGGGGGCGATCTTCTTGGCGAACATGGGTGGCATCGAGACCGCGGTGCGTCGCCTCACCGAGGTCCGCGAGGGCGAGTGCAACCTACTTGCAGAGTTGCGTCCATACCACTGACAAACGCCAGTCATTCCTGAACCAAAACGGGCAACTCAGCCGGTCCTACTGCGAGTGCCTTGAGCGTGTGAGTTCCCAGACCGATCTCCTTCTAGGAGGAGGGCCTCCCGCTGGAAGGTCGTGCTCGCGCGAGATGCGTAGAAGACGCGCGCCACCTCCTCGCTGTGGCCGGCCCAGTCCGCCGCTTCAGACTGGTTGATGCCACAGTCGGCCCACCACGTGATGGCGGTCTTGCGGAGGATCTTCGGCGAGGCATCGAGCAACGCGGCTTTCGGGGTGCCCCTGAACACTCGCGCGAGACCGGGGCGCCAGTAGTCCTCGACCAGGTTTCCGAAGTCGAGGTGGCCCCGTCCGGTGGGGCTGAGCCAGGTGCGCGACGGCGACGCGTAGCCGCGCTCGAAGTGCTCCCGCAGGGCCGACGCCACGTCGCCGATCATGGGGACCAGACGTAACTCATCCTCATCCGAGTGCTTCAACTGTCGCTCGCGTCGTCCCCGTTCTGCCTCGGTCAGCACCGACCCGTACACCGCGGCCTCGGTCCGATGGAAACGGATCACGGCCGGCTCGCAGTCCCAGTCGATCCACTCGGGTCGATGAGCGACCAGTTCACCGGGCCGCGGCCCCGTCGTGCCGGCGACGAGAATGAGGGAGCGAAAGCGCTCGCCGCGGGGACGGCCGTTCGGCATGAGCGGACCAAGCGCAGCGATCGCGTTCGCCAGGTCGAAGAGCTCCTGGAGGTCGGGAACCAGCCGCTCACGCCGCTTCGACGGGCGCGGCTTCGGAGCGTGGCGCGCGGTGTCGGCCATCGGGTCGCCGCTGACCTGACCGCTCGCGATCGCGGCCTTAGCGATCATTCCGAGCGTAATCTTGAAGGCTCGCAGAGTCGCCGGGCTGCACTCCTCGGGCACCAGCGTGACGTCTGAGATCGCGTCGTCAGCGGCCGCGGCGTCCAGCAGGCGCTGATTTCGCGCTGCCGTCCGCCCGTTGATGCGCCTCCGAGCCGCCAGCGCAGCCTTTGTATCGTCTGAAGTCCATGAGGCGAGCGCTATAGACGTGCCCACAGCGGCCCCGGCCGCGATGCGGGGGTCACCCTCCTTCAGCCGTAGCAGGTCGATGGCGAGGTCGGCGTTGCGCCGATGCCCGAGCCGGGACTTGTCAGCGAGCGTGACGCTGATGGTCGGCCACCACACGCCGTCGATGTACTGCTCGATCGTGCGGCCGGGTGAAGCCGCAGACTCAACCGTTGCCGCCGGCTCCGGTGCAGGCGCCTGCGGATCGATCGGCCAGCCGCGTTCGTCGGCGGGCCAGCCGAGCAACTTCGCCTTCAGCAGAAGATCGCGGAACGTCTGCGCGTGGCTCTTGGTCCTGAACGAGCGACGCCGCTTCGTTCCGTCAACGCGCCACCGGACGAAGTACGCCACCGCTTTCTTGTCGTTCGGCGCACACTCCGCTCCGCCGGCCAAGCGACCTCGCACCTCGTAGACACCCCAGGTGTGGTTCATGCGCCCACAGCCTTGCTGTCGATCCACGCTCGGACGTCGGCAGGGCGGAACTTGATCTGTCCGTTGACTGCGACCATCCGGGGCACGAGTCCGGACTCGGGTCCGCGGGTCACCCACTTCTTGACGGTGTGCTCCGAGACGTCGAGCCACTCAGCCAGGTCCCTGATGCCGATCAGCGGCTCGTCCGGGACGCGCGCGACGCGGGTGGTTGTGTCGGTCATGCGTGGGGGTATCGGCGGTTGTTTCGCCGGGCTGTACCGCCCCAAGGGCACTAGCTGCCGAGGACGACTGTCCCCCTGGTGTCCCCAAGGGGCCGCGCTGGGCTGAGGGCAGACACCCCCCGGCCGACCCCGGAGACGACGAAAGCGCAGGTCAGCGGGCTGACCTGCGCTTCCGACATCTGCGCGCCTGTAGGGATTCGAACCCCAAACCTTCTGATCCGTAGTCAGATGCTCTATCCGTTGAGCTACAGGCGCATGCCGCGAGGCGACCGGACGAGAATAGCGGAGGCATCGCTCCGATGCCGAATCAGCACCCGATCAGGTGTGGAACCATGACGCCATGGCCGCCTACCAGCCCGAGGATCGGGAGCTCTTCGAGCGCGAGGCGACCGGGTTGTACGAGCAGGTCCTCGCCGAGGGCGGCCTGCCGGCCGAGGACCCGCGGATCGCGGACGGCGCCCCGCTGCGGCGTGCCTTCGACCTGCTGATCGAGCTCGGCCTGCTGCAGCTCGACAGTGCGCGCACCACGTGGCGTCCCCTCGAGCCGAGCCACGCGCAGTCCCGCGTCGTGACGCCGCTGGGCACGGAGGGCGCCCGACTGATCGAGGAGTCCGCGCGCTGGGCGAGCGCCTTCTCCGGGCTCAACCAGAGCTGGCGCCGCTCCCCCGCCGCCAACGACTCCGGCCCCTTCCTCTACCTGCACGGTGAGGCGGTCCAGCCGTACCTCACGACGCTCGTCAGCGAGGCCCAGGAGGAGCTGCTCACCGCGCAGCCCCAGGCCAACCGCAGCACCCGCACCGTCACCCAGGCCGCCGTCCGCGACATCGAGGCGCTGCAGCGCGGCCTGGTGATGCGCACGCTCTACCAGCACAGTGCGCGGCGGCACTCGGCCACGCACAAGTACGTCGCGCAGGTCGCCGAGCACGGCGCCCAGGTCCGCACCCTCGACGAGTTCTTCGACCGGATGATCGTCGTGGACCGCCGGGTGGCGCTCATCCCCGCACCCGACAGCCCGACCACGGCGGTCGTCGTACGCGAGCCGGCGATCGTGGCCTACCTCGTCGACGTCTTCGAGCGGGCCTTCGCCCGCGGACGCCCGTTCGCCAGCGGCGGTCAGAGCGTGATGAAGGAGATCGCCTCCGAGCAGCGCGCGATGACCATCCGCATGCTGATCGAGGGCCACGCCGACGCGGTCAGCGCGAAGCGCCTCGGCGTCAGCCCGCGGACGTACGCGGGCTACGTGGCCGAGCTCAAGGAGGAGTACGACACCGAGACCCGCTTCCAGCTGGGCTACACGATGGGCCGGCTCGGGATCGTCGGCAAGGAGCTCGACGAGACCTGATCCGGCCCGGGCCTGGCGCCCGGACCGGATCAGACGTCGGCGCTCAGCGGCCGGTGGTCTTCACGACCACGCGCGAGGGCCAGCCGGTGTCGGCCTCCGCAGCGGTCGGCATCGACACCACGCCGAGCGAGGTGATGAGTGCGGCCGCGACGAACGCGGCCCGACGAGTGAGGTTCTTCATGACTTGCTCCTGTCCGCCGGGGTCCACGAGACCCCGGATCCACGCTCCGACTCTCAGGGTGAGGCATGGGCGGGGCGGAGGCAAGCGGCACGAGCGTCCTGCAACACGAACGAGACCCCCGGCGGTGCACGCCGGGGGTCTCGGTGCTGGTGGCGGAGGCGGAGGGATTTGAACCCTCGATGGGGTTGTAGCCCCAAACCCGCTTAGCAGGCGGGCGCCATAGACCGGACTAGGCGACGCCTCCTCCGCTCACCGATCCTCACGGACCAGCCAGCGGGGCAAGGCTACAAGCCGCCACCGGCTCCCTGCCAATCGGCCCTCGGGACGGTCGGCGGGATGGTCGGCGGGTTGGTCGGCGCGACGGGCTCAGCGCGCCGAGCGCTTCAGGTGATCGCGTACGTCGCGGGCGAAGTCGTCCTTGTCGCCCGCGACCAGCTCCACGGGGATCGTCGTCGACCGCCCGTCACGCAGACGCAGCACCAGGCACTCGATCCCCCGCGGGGACGCCGCCACGGCGTCCTCGACCTCGCTCCAGCGCGCCTCGCTCACCCCGGCGGCGCGCACCATCCGCACCTGGTAGCCCGAGTCCGTCAGACGCACCACGGCCAGCCGCGTGCGCAGCCACCAGGCGAGACCGATCAGCCCCAGCACCCCGACGCCGAGGACGAGCACCAGCAGGTCCGCGTTGAGGTCGAGCGCCACCGCCGCCGCGGTCGTGGCCAGCAGCACCAGCGCGAGCAGCACCAGGTAGGCGCCGACGAACCGGGCCATCACCGTCGGAGCCAGCCGGTAGTCGGTCACCGACGGCGCGTGGGGGCTGCTCATGGCCGGAATTGAACAAGACGCGGGTGGCCCCCGGGACGGCGGGGTCCCGCGCCTAGACTCTGACCCTGTCCGCGCGGGGCAACGCGTCGTACGGACACGGAGGGGTGCCGGAGTGGCCGATCGGAACCGCCTTGAAAGCGGTCGTAGGGAGACCTACCGCGGGTTCGAATCCCGCCCCCTCTGCTCTTGATGGCGCGAGCGCGGCTTCGCCGCTGGCCGGGCGAGCGAGCTCGCCGAA